>Ga0247610_10006703_pt1 | contig 11940 bp, 9 predicted proteins | sample 174DNAGHGhighgp2_FD_193483 | JGI IMG/M metagenome (GOLD analysis project Ga0247610, IMG submission 193483) | Sheep rumen microbial communities from Palmerston North, Manawatu-Wanganui, New Zealand - 1742 DNA GHGhigh gp2 | ecosystem: Host-associated > Mammals > Digestive system > Stomach > Rumen ...
ACCCTTTCGGCCCCTACGGCGGCACTCACGGGACGGGTTCTCCTCGGCGAGCAGATGCGCCCGGTCGCCATCCTCGGCATGGTCGTCACCCTGAGCGGTATCGCCCTGTCGATTCTCTCGAAAAGCGATGATTCGGAGCATCACGGGCTGCGTTTCAAACTGCCCGCCAAGGGCATCTTCTACGCGGCAATGGCCGGTATCTGTCAAGGTTTCGGACTGGTACTCAGCAAGCTGGGACTCCAACACTACGAAGCGGCGCTCACGGCGCTCAACATTTCCCAGGATGCGGTCTTTGAAGGCGCGTTGCTGCCGTTGCCGGTCAGCATTTGCGTGCCCTTCGCCGCCACCACCATCCGCGCCTACATCGGGCTGGCGGGCTTTTTCCTCTCGCTGATGCTGTTCAGCAAAGACGGGCTGGCGAAGCTGCGCAGTGCCGTCCGCGACCGCAAGGCGATGGGATGCGTGTTCGCCTCCACCATCTTCGGGCCGTTCATCGGGGTCAGCGCATCGCTGTTGGCCACGATGTACACCTCCGCGGGCATCGCGCAGACCATCTTCGCCCTCACGCCCATCCTCATCATCGCCCCGTCGGCCATCCTGTTCCACCAGAAAGTGACGGTCCGCGAGGTCATCGGCGCCGTCGTCAGCGTGGCGGGGGTGTGTTTGTTCTTCGTGTAGGGTGCGGGAGGTAATGATTCGGATGGATGGGAAGATGTCAACAATCTTTAACCCACTATCGCTTCAATCGGCACGGTGCTGTCCATCAGGCCGATACGGGTATCGGAGGCGTGGCGGTTGACGCCGGTGTAGGACAGGGAGGCGTCTTCGTAGCGGCGAAACTTCAGGATGGCGTCGTTCATGTAGGCGCGGTTGAAGACCCCGATGCGCAGTAGCAGGTCGAAATCGTCGATGGTCAGACCGGTGACGCGCTCGAACAGTTTGGGTTCCAACTTGCGGATGACATCCTCCAAACTCTCCTCGCGGTAGTCGGTGAGATACATGAAAATCGGGATTCGGGTGGCGAACTTCATCAGCTTCTCCTGCACTTCGCGCCGTTTGGAGCGGTACTCCTTCTCCTCCTGCGTCAGTTCCTTTTTCTTCTTGCTGTCGCCGCCTTCACCGGCTTCGCGTTTCAGTTTCTTTATCTTATCTGCACGATTGACGATGTTTTCGATGATGTCGCTGCCCAAAGCGCGGAAGCCTTCAATCTTCATAATGGCAGCCATAGCTTCGGGATTATTCAGTACCCGTTGCAGCGTGGTATTATCGACATTCACCAACTGGGCACTATTCCACCGGCGGGCCAATAGCGTGCCGCTGGTGCCATTGTCCACAAAGTCAAGGATTTCGGTAGCATCCACCCGCTTCATGGAACTGCCATCGAATTGCAGAATGGGCAGGAAGTTGATGAACTCATCCACCTTGTCGGTGATGCGGCGGTTGCTATCGACATCCAACTGGTTGGCGTAGGTCACCACCTCGCGCAGGGCACGGTTGGGCGCGAAATCGAAGACATAGCAGGTGGGCTTGAGAATGGTCCGTTTCGTGGGGTCTTCCTCGTCGGTGGCGGTCCACGGACTCTGCACCCGGAAAGCCGTCTGGAAGTAGGTCTCGGGACTGGAGCAGTTGCGCAGCATCAGCAATCCACCCAATGGTCGCAGGGTGACGCCCGTAGTCAGTTTGCCGCAAGTCAGCGTGATGGTGCGGGTCTTCAGCGGGTTGTCGCCCATGGCTTCGCGCACGGGACCGAGGGCGTCTATGCCGATGCCGGCCTTCGTGCCGCTGCAGTTGATGATGGTGTAGTTCTGGTAGAAACCGTTGGCAGGACGGTGCAGCAGTGCTTCCATCGCATCGCACGAGGCTACGTTGGGCAGGAACCACATCGTGTGGGCGCAAAGGTCAAGCAAACGGGTGTCTTCGAAAGGCAGTGCAGGGCGCACGTTGAGGGGCGAGCTGCCGTCGCCGAAGATGGAGGCCTTACCGCGGATGATGTCGAGCCATTTCTGCACGGCTTTCTCATGGACGAAGGTCTTGCCCTCTGCCCGGAAGAACTCGTTGAGGTCGAAGCCGTCCATGTCCCACTGCTCGATCATCGCCCCGAGGTCCTGCGGCATCTGGTAGGTCATCATCACCATGGTGGGCATCTCCAAGTAGGGACCGCCGACAGCCTCTTTCCGCGCCTGTTCGTCCTGATAGGTCCAGTTGAAGATCTGGCTTTCCATGAACTCGCCCGTGGCGAGGGCACGGAAGGGCGTGCCGCTGAGGTAGAGGAAGTGCTTGCCGGTGATGGGGATCTCTTTGTCGTCCCAAGCGCGTCCGCTTTCCACGTCGATGCCGCTTTCACCCATCACTGCGTCCTCTTCCGCCTGACGCCGTTTGGCATCGGCATCCCCGAGGTCGAGCAGACTCTTGGCGTTGTCGTTCCACGCCCCGAAATGGTACTCATCCAAGACGATCAGATCCCAGTGGATGCTGTGCACCCATTCGTTCTTGGTCTTGATGTTACCGTATTTGTCCCGTCCGAGGTAGTCCTGGAACGAGCCGAACACCACCAAGGGAGCGAATTGTTGCGATTGTAGGGGTGAATGATCATTCGCCCCTACGGCATTCGTGTCATCCTTTTCTCTCCATTTTTCGCTGTAATATTTCCAGCCCTCGAAGTCGCGGTGCCGCAGCAGGTCATCGCGCCACGAGTCTTCCACGGCAGGCTTAAAGGTGAGCACCAGCACACGCTTCGCCCCCATGCTTTTGGCGAGCTGGTAGGTGGCGAAAGTCTTGCCGAAGCGCATCTTGGCGTTCCACAGGTAGTGACTGGGGCGGTCGGTCTCCTCTTCGTCCATCCTGGCGAAGTAGTCGGCGGTCTGTCTCACCGCCTGCGCCTGCTCCTCGCGCATGGCGTAGTCGAGGTCGCGCACGGTCTCCACGTGGGTGTCGCGGTGTCGCACGGCCACGTAGGCGGCCTGGGCCTCGCGCAGGGAGCAGCGGCACCACTCGCCGACGAGTTCCTTGCCCATGCGGCGCAGGAGGTCGTGGATGTCGTGGTCGCCGAAGCTCTCGCCGCTGCCGTCAGCATAGAAGGCGTTGTCGTGCCACAGCAGGTGGTAGGTCTTGTACGGTTCGGTGATGGGGTGTTGCTCGTCGATGCGCTCGTTCACATCGTGGCGGCCCGTCTGCCCGATCTTGATCCATCCCGGGAAGGCAACGTCGTCGTACATGTATATCTGCGGCACGGTGCGCCGGCTGTTGGGGAGGATTTGGTCTATTGTTTGCATATTCTTTGGGTGTTTTGGGTGATCACCACACTGCGCTTCGCTTGTGTGGTGTTAATTGCACGGTGTGCGTGTCGCCTCTCCGAGGCGGTGTGTGGTGGAACATCCCGTACCGAATGACGCACCATGTCGGAGACATGGGACGCGCCGTCCGGCGCAATTAGCACCATACCAGCGGCGAAGCCGCGTCGTGTGGTGGTGTCGTATCCGTATCGTGAGGTGCCCGGCGTGTGCAAAAGGAAAAAGCATCTCGGAGAGATGCGACCGACACAATAATCCGGGAATCTTTCCGTTATCATCATACAATGAACAAAATAACAACAAAAACTGTGAACAAAATTATGAGTTACACACAAACGTATTACCACATCATTCTCAGCACGCACGCCAGGATCCCCGCCATCGTGGAGGAACATGAGCGGGAACTTTACTCCTACATGTATGGATTCATCCGGAACAAGGGGTGCCACCTTTACCGTATCGGGGGCATGCCCGATCACGTGCATCTTTTCGTCTCCCTGCCGGCCACCTTGGCGATGTCCAAGTTCGTCCAGGAGCTCAAGGTCTCCTCCAGCAAATGGCTCAAGGCCAACCCTCATTTCCCGCTTTTCGAACGCTGGACCAAAGAGTATGCCGGATTCACGAAGAGTTATTACGAAAAAGACAAGATCGTGCGCTACATTGCCCGGCAGAAGGAACACCACCGCCGTGTGCCGTTTCCAGAAGAGTACCGAACCTTCCTCACCGAGAACGGTGCTGAAATCAAGGAGGAATATTTCCTCAACGACTGACCCTCGCAGCATCTCGGAGAGATGCGACGCGCCGTCCGGCGCAGGTAGCACCACACCAGCGGCGCAGCCGCGCCGTGTGGTGAAACCGCGCCGTGCGGTGGCGGAAGGTGTATGCCAATGTGGTGTGGTGGCGGTGGTGCCGCGCCGTATGATGACGGATGGTGTGCCGCCGCCGGTTGTGGCATCGCATCGTGTCATGGCAGACGGGTACGGTACCCCCGGCATATCGGAGATATGCGACATTGTCTCATTGCGTACCGATACGACGGTTCCCGTTCCGTATTGCATTGTGACGGTCCCTGCCCGGTATCCGATCACCACACGGTGTCCGGTTGCCGCACGGCGATTGAACATCGCACGGTGATCGATCATCGCACGGTACCCGATCACCACACGGCGCTTCGCTTGTGTGGTGCTACCTGCACGGCGTGCGTTCAGCCTCTCCGAGGCTGTATGTGTCCCTGCCATCATCATGTCGTTATTCCATCGGCCGTATCATGCTCTCGATAAAGGCGATCTCGTCCTTGTCCAAGCCGTATTTCTCGTACAGCATCTCGTCGGTCCAGGGGTGGGAGAAGTCTTGGAGGGGGACGAAACGAAACACATCTCTTGACACTTGCATTGTACCTCTTCCCCAAAAGAGCAAGACTCTGAAAAAGTCAGTTGATGTATATGACAAACAATTGTCTCTTTCTTCTCTGCTAGAAAACGGACCAATAACTAAAAATGTTTCAGTTACCAAGTCATTCGGTTCTCCTTTTATCAATTCGGGAGGAATAATAGCATCTGTTGAATAAGCCTTTGATATATACAACTTATACTTATCAATTAGTTCCAAACCCTTTGTTATTGAAGAACGACATACAAATCCATCAATACGTCTTGCTCCGCCTTTCTTCCCCTTAACTCCATATATCTTTGCAGAATTATTAAATGGTTTTTCTGACAATTTGTAGTCAATATAGTTTTCGGGACAATTAAACAAATCGGTTCCTATTCCAAAAGGTTTACGAGCAGAGACTATTTCTGAAAACATATTTTTGTCAGAAACTTTTTTGATAATTGCTTCTCGACGATAATCACGGATTACTATCTCAGAACCTTCACTTGAAAGTTTACGCAGTGTTGTAATTGCATCTCCATTAGTCGGTTTAAATGTATATAGTGTTTTCCCATGATGCTCCTTATCCCATAAAAAATAGCATATACCACCGTCTATATGAACTCCAGGAAAGCAATCAAACGAATTTTCGTGATCTACCATTACTTTTATTCTGTCATCGTTCATCATTTCTCGGCGAAATGTTTGAAGTCCCCTTCCCCCTACCATCCATTTTGACGGCACAATCATTATTAAATATCTTGGATTGACTTCTTTTGATTGGTTAATGAACTTGTTATATATCGGCATAGCAGCATCTCCGGCTGCATCACCTCCGTCACTCATCTGGTACGGCGGGTTTCCAATAATTACGTCGAATTGCATATCTTTCTTGAATATTTCTTTGATTGGTTTGTGAATAAACGGGTAGGCGTAGGTCTCGCGGGAGTCGGCGCGGAGGTATTCGCCCTGACTGGCGCCGCAATGCACGCAACGGCCGCGGGCATCCCACGTGTGGCGGCAACGGTCGTAGAGGATATGGCCCTGCCGGTCGCCGAGAGCCGTACTGACGCTGTATTTGCCGTTGGCCTGCTTGGTGCAGTAGAGGGTGCGGCGGCTCATCTCGGCGGTGAGGTCGGTGCAGGCGATGCCGAAGACCTGCCGGGTCATGATGTGGTCGATGCGCTGCTGCAGATCGGGGATCTGTCTTTCTAGACCCGCCAACAGCCGCTTGGCGATCTCGCGCAGGAAGACCCCGCTCTTGCTGCAGGGGTCGAGGAAGCGCGTCTTCGGACTGCGGAACAGCTCCTGCGGCAGCAGGTCGAGCATTCGGTTGGCCAACTCGGGCGAGGTGAAGACCTCGTCGCTGCTGAGGTTGGCCAAGCAGTTGAGGATGTCTGGACTATAGTGTGTCATATCGATAAAGTTGGGTGTAATGCAAAGGGGGATAAGTGTGTACAGGTTCGTCAAAGCTTTGCGCTTCGCCTTGCTCGTCGAAGAGGCTGTACTGGTGGCTTTGGGTGACGAGGAAGTCGAACTGGAAGTCGCGCCGGGAGAACTGCATGCTGCCGGCGATGGGGGTCCACTCGCAGAAGACGATGGGTTTGTTCTGGGCGGTGCGGTAGGTGAGGGCGTCGCCGCAGACGATGTTCTTCTGGAGCATATAGCGGAGGGAGAGGAGGTAGGGACTTTCTTCCACCACACTGCGCTCCAGCACCTCACCGTGTCCCGGCACCACACTACGCTGCGTCACCACACTGCGCTGCGCTTGTATGGTGTTACCTGCGCTTCGCGTGTTCAGTCTCTCCGAGGCTGGGTGTTGGGAGAGGACGTAGGTCTCCAGTCTGGTGCGGCAGGCTTCGGCATTGTCGGGGAGGATGTCGATGCCGTAGCAGGAGCCGACGGCGATGAGGCTCTGGAACTCCCAGTCGGTCGGGGATTTGAGGTCTTGCAGAAGGGAGAGTTTGCGACGGAGGATTTCGATGAGGAAGTTGCCGTCGCCGCAGGCGGGCTCGAGGAAGCGGCTGTCGAGCCGGAACGACTCGTCGCGCACGAGGTCGAGCATGGCGTTCACCTCGCGTGGATTGGTGAACACCTCGCCGTGGTCAGCCACTCGTTGGCGGCTTTTGATTTGTTTTGTGTTTTCGTTACTGGGCATAAAAAATCGTGGAACTTTGCTTATGCCATCTTAGGTGTTCCACGACCTGCCCAGCAACTAAGTAAAGCCCACGATTACTCGTGAGCGTTTACCGCTTTACTGTTGCCTGGGCTTGATTTGTGGAACTACAAGATGGCAAGATGGAGCGAAAACGCTTTATGATATGTTTTTTATCTTTTTATTCTTCTATTGTTTCGGTATATTATTCGTTTATTCGTTAAAGTTTATATTATTGATTGATTTGGGCGGCAAAGATAGGAATTATTTTCAAACAGCGAATAATGTACCTCTATGTTAATTGTTGGGATATAAGAAAAACATTTGATATTTTGTGACATGAAGCATACTTTAAATAAAAGAGAACAGGAACAAGCTCCAGTTCCTGTCCAACTTAGGATCCTCCGCGAGGATTATGTAGGGTTATGTGTGTTGTATTCTTGAAGCTTGCACCCTACACCTACTGTTACGAGCAAAAAATAAATCTATGAGTAAACCTCAAGACTTACCTTCGCTCCCAACTCCTTTGTCAGATTTACATTCGTCCAACGAGTGAACATGTATTTTCTCTTTTTAAGATAGTTTTCTATTTCTGTTTGAGCAGCTTCATCCACTCCCATTGCCGCACACATATTCCTTCGGTCTTTATGTCGCAAAAATGGACATGCCAGCAAGTCTAGGAGCAAGATGACAAGTTCGCTCTGTTTTCTTCTCAAATCCGATTCGTCTCTTTTGAATCTCTTCGTTATCAGTTCTATCAAGGCGTAGCGTTGTTTCTTGTATCGGTCAGAATTACCATAGTAGTATAGTAGTAGCATGAAAACTAAGGCATTCATCTCTGGCTGAACTTCATCCTTCTTTAGCCTCATCCCGTCATATTTCACACATAAAAACTGATCAAGTATATCTTGATTAATACGGAACTTATACCTCAACGACTTCACCGTTATCAGCAGAAATAAACTTTCTAGCGGTGTTTGGTCGTTATACCTTGATATGCGAAACACCTGCTCTATTTCTTTCTGTATGTCACGGAATACTACATCACGAATCACATTCGTAAACCTCAGAACATCAGGTTTGTCCTTTCGCTTATAGTCGTTCTCTAAATAGATGATGATTTTATTCATAATGTTCATCACCTTCAGTGTAGTGTTAATGCGCTTACAGTCAGAATAGAGGAAGAAAGCCAGATCGCATACCTGAACCAGATAGTCTGCCAGCATAACCTCCATTCGATTCTTCTTTTTAGCACATTCATCCATCATAACCCCTTTGTCCAAGGCTGTAGAAAGGCGTTTGAAATCCTTGTCAAAACGGTTCAGTACCGAAAGCACTTTCCGCTCTATACGTGCCAAAGTATAATTAACGACTTCCCTGTTTTCGACTTTTGCAGTAGAGATAATCGCCTTGTATTTGGCTATGAAATGATTGGATTTAAAGAATAGTCTATCTTTATTATCAAGTGTTTTTTGGAGTTTATCAATATCTATGTCCTCATTAAGAACATCTTCTTCCGTATCGCTATCCGTCAACTCATCATCTTCATCTTCTGCTATAGCATCATTATTCCCATCATGGAACGAAAGATAATCCGTAATTAGTCGGTCAACACCTTGCTTTGCTATGGTAATTTCTGTAATAAACGGGTGTTTATATTCTTTAGTTTTACTTTCACTGATTGAAAGTTTATACTCTCTCAATTCCTCCATGAATGCCCTCATGGCTTCTTCCCTAACCTTCTGGTCGGAATAAAAGAAGAAATAGTCATCCACATAGCGATAGCATAGATAATCCGTATTGGGTTTATACCCAAGTTTCAACAGCCTGCGTTTTACGCAGGTGTCCACTTGCTGTAGAATAATTTCGGAGAATATACGTGAGAATTCTGGACCTATAACAATGCCATTGGTCTCGCCATAGTTCATTCTCTGCATCAGTAGGTCAAATGCAAATCCGAATGTACCGTCATTCGTTCCCTTGAATGTTCGCTTGTATATGTCTCGACCGCTATTGGTAGCCCAAGCTATTGAGTGGGTATAGATGCTGTCAAAGCAACTCTGTATGTCGAATTTCAATAACTTGTCAAACTTCTTTTCAGCCTGCTGATAGAGGTAGTCCTCGTAGAACTTATGAATATGGGTATAACTACCATAACTGAAATAGCTTTTCAGATTCTCGTATTCGTTGAAGAAAAGCTCAATATGGTCGGCTTTCTTTCCCAGCAGCCTGTTATGCAACCTATCACGATAATAGAAATAGCAAGCCACCTTCTTGGGATGCCGCAATGAGAACTCATCGCGTCCACAGTAGTATAGCATCAAGGATTTGTATTTCTCATAGAAACTCACAACCTCTATCTGATTGGCTGGATGAATCACGGTCAGTGTCCTTGCCTTAGTCGGTTTATGCAGTATCTGATAGCTGAAAGGTATCGTACTTTTGGCGGCATTGTCAAATCCTACCCTTTGAAGTTCACTTTCGTTCTTGCAGTTGAATATCAGATACAGCATCTGCTTTGCGCCTGCAGGCATATTGGCATCATACTCCACCTTCCTGTTGCGTATCTTAACCCCACATTCCAACAGATAGCGGTAGAAATAGCGGTTCGAGAATATCACCGGAAGTTCATACGGCAATACGTCTGAAAAGAGAACTCGCTCTTCCTTGTATCTTAGTCTTACCTTGCGTCTCTTTACAGCCATCGTTCAATGCTTTTTAAGCGTTCAACACCTATATCAAACATCTTACGCTTTTCCCATCTGTCCTTAAAGTTTATTTTCTGCAAGCAACTGGTAAGATGGTTCTCATATTTTGTCTTATCAGTACCACCTCCTAACAGATTAGCAGGTATTACTAGCACTTTAGCGTTCAGGTAGTCCTGTATCTCAGTAAAATCATCCTCTTTGTCAAGCAGGTTATTATTATAGAAGAAACCCACCTTCACACCACTCTTGGCCTTACTCAGCCGAATATTACCGCTAATGATATTAAGGCCATCCATCAGATCGTGACGAGCTTGGGTTGGTTTTACTTTCACCAAATCGGCAAAATGATCAAAACAATGGTCTATCCGCTCCTTCAGCGTTTGTTTTCGATGATCAGACAAACCGAATGTGGTTCTCAATTCATTTTTCTTTTTCTCTAAATAGAGGTGATACCCAAGATAAGTAAAGTCTTCATTTAGTGTCCCTCCTGAATCTTTGCTGAATTTGTAAGTCAACTTACACTTTGCCGAACCGTCTGGCTGTAATGTTAGCCCATATCGTGAAAACAGGTCGGTCAAACCCTGATAATAGTCTTTCAAGTTCTGTGCATCTCCTAAAGATGATAGAATGATGAAGATGTCATCCACATATCGGGCATAGAACACCACTTCTCGTCTGTCCCTGATAACCTTATCAAGCCTGTCCATATAGATTTCTGATAAAGGTGAGCTAATTGCAATTCCACGAGGTACACCAAGACCCGCAGGCACGCGTCCTGTGTCTTTTATCTTTTCGTATTCCTTCAGCACTTTCTTTACCATGCCCTTCGACTTTGTTCCCAAAAGAGAATTTCTGTCAATCAATCGTAGCAATCGCTCCTGTGGTATTGACTCGAAGAAGCCGCTAATGTCTGTTCTGATAATGTAGAGGGGTGTTTGGGTATTAAGCAGCAATTTCAGATTTGTCATCACAGAATGTCTGTTCACCATTTCCACATTAAACAAATGAACCAGATTACGTTGCAGTATCTTCATGGCATAAAACTGCGCCCAAATTTCAGTATTGATAGAGAAATACTGCTTGCCACCATATTCTGACACGTTGACTGTAAACGAGAAACGGTGATTGTTTATTTGTTGTTCCAGTGTCTCGAATGCAGATTGAAGCACCTCTTGTTTTTCTTTTTGTAGCTGGTCTATCAGTTTCTTGTTCAGCTCATAAGCTGCCTTATCTTGGTCTTCCCTCTCGCCTTTCTTTTTTCGGTTAATGTCTGCCATCTCTGCCCGGAGTGCACGAATGTCAGCCACAAGGTCAATATATGCCTGTGGCATCCGACTATAGTCTATATTCCCTTTGCGGTTTTCCGTATTGAAAACCACTTCTATATTCTTGGCAGAAAATGACTGGTCAAACATTATTAGATTATTTTACAGACACCATATTGCTCACACTTTCTTTTGCAAAGATACATTTTTTCTAATTCCACAACATCCCTTTCCAAAATTTTCCCAACAAAAAACTCCGCTCTCTCCTCTCTAGCCTTTTCCAACACCACCATAAGAGGATAGTTTTAATCAAACATGCTACCTCCCATACCCTTCTCCCTCATAAACTCATCCGCCACATACAAATCCCCATAAAGATAAAGTCCCGTGGATTTGTCGTGGAGGTCGGCGCAGGTTTGGCTTTCGTAGAATAGTTGCAACGCTTTCACGGGTTCAATATTGAGCCGCTTGGCCAACTCTACCGAGATGGCGCCAATGCGGTTGCTCATAATAATCTCCTGTATGACAGGCGATTTGACGGGGTCGTCAGATTGTTTCTGTTCCATCGAATATCAAGTATTTGTCTGTTAATTCCTGTGAAAGCAAACACATTTGGTTGTTGGGCTGGTGCTGCGACAGGCGAAGCAGGGCGGTGTCTTCGTCCATCAGACCTGCCATATAGAGGTTGACGGTGTCAACCACACGGTCGTTGGCCACACCGCCTTCGATGTAATCGTAGTTGTCGGCCACCGGCTCACCACGACGGCTGGCCACAATAAATAGCAACCAGTCTCTGTCGTATGCCGTGAAGACCTTGCAGCGGGCCTCTCCCAATATGGCATCGCGATTTAAACGATATCTGTTTATGATAGGCGTTTCATTCCTGCGATCGGCCACCTGCGTTGCCCAGTCAACCGCCTGCTGGCGCAAATCCGTAACATAAAAACCCTGGCCGAAGTCCAAATTACGACGGCCGAATTTGCAGACAGGGAACTCTACCTTTTCCGTTCCCCCATGATAGACAATCACTTCACTCATTTCCTGTTTTCCCAATTGTTCATACATTCTATTAATACCTCCGCAAGATTTTCCCTGCTCTCACTGTGAAGCGTTTCGTAGTGAGGGAGTATAAACCGTTCTATCAGACCCAC
>Ga0247610_10006705_pt1 | contig 11939 bp, 10 predicted proteins | sample 174DNAGHGhighgp2_FD_193483 | JGI IMG/M metagenome (GOLD analysis project Ga0247610, IMG submission 193483) | Sheep rumen microbial communities from Palmerston North, Manawatu-Wanganui, New Zealand - 1742 DNA GHGhigh gp2 | ecosystem: Host-associated > Mammals > Digestive system > Stomach > Rumen...
ACCACCGGTGATAAAGACCATCAGATTGGGATGGGACAGTTTCAGGTCGGCAATGTAGCTCTTGACCTCGCCCAGCAATCCCAGCAGCACGCCGCTGCGAATGGCGGTCTCGGTGTCATATCCCACGACCGGTGTGTCACCGTCAACACCCACCAGAGGCAGTTGCCCGGTGTGCTCATGCAGTGACTTGAAACGCAAGGCCAGCCCGGGGGCAATGTTGCCGCCCACAAAGCAGCCGTCGCTATTGATCAAGTCATAGGTGACAGCGGTGCCTGCATCAATGACCAGCGCGTCACTGGCGTTGTCCAGCCGCTGGGCAACCGTCCACGCACCCACAGCGGTGGCGATGCGGTCACGGCCCAGGGTCTGCGGCGTTTGGTATCCCAGCCTGATGGGCATGGGTGTCTCGTGGGTGAGATGGATAACGCTGCGGCAACGCTGATCGACCAGCTGGTCGATGCGCTGGCTGGCAGCGCTCGATGCGGTGCTGCACACTACAGCCGTTTCGGGTTTATAAGTGCTGATAAAACGTTCGAGCAGGCGCACGTCACGCCGCATGAAACGATTGGTAGCAACAACCTGTGGGCCGATAAAGAAGGCCACCTTGACCGAGGTGTTGCCGTTGTCTATGGTGAGATTTCCTTTCATTAACCTGCAAAATTACTCAAACTTTGGCAATTACAAAAAAATAATCCCACTGGCGAGACTATTTTTCGCTTTTCTCAGTTTCACGGTCTATCATCCAGCCGGCATAAACCTGCATCACGAGACCTGCAAGCAGGAATGCAATCCAGTCGTTAGTGCCTCGCGACAGGAACATCATCAGCGCACTGGCGCAGTACAGGATGCCGCTGGAAATGAGGATGCGGTGCAAGCGCCTGATGCGCAGCGAGGGGCCATTGTACACCCCCAGGACGCGCGCCACAAGCACCAGGCCGGCGCCCACGGCAAACGCCCAGCGCATCCACTCGTGGTTGATGTTGAGCAGGGGCAGCAATGCCATCATCGCCATGATGAGCAACCCGATGAGTACCAGGACGTTTGACACGCTGCTACGGTTGTTTTCCTGTGTTGCCATTGTCAATTAGGGTATTTCGGTGATATAAACTTCCTCGTTGACGCGCTTCATGCCATATTTTTCACGCACAAGGCGCTCGAGCGTCTCGTTGTCGGTGTTGAGCTCGTTGAGCTTGGCATCATACATGGCGGCCGAGTCCTCGTTGTTCTTGATCTGGCTCTTGAGGTCGTTGATTTGCGAGCGGTACTTGCTGATGCGCATGTAATTGTTGTCGCCAAAGAACAACAGCACCACTACAAAGCCGAGAAATATCAGCAGCGGGATGTTGAGCCACCGCGGAATCCACTTGGGACGTTGGAATTTAAAAGGAGACATGTATTTTAGTTGTTAGTTTTTAGTTGTTAGTTGTCTTTCAACAGGTTGGGACGCAGGCGGCGGGTGCGTTCAAGCGACTGCTGCATCTTCCACTCGGCAATTTTGGCCGCATGGCCGCTGAGCAGGATTTCGGGCACATGCCAGCCGTTGAACTCCTCGGGGCGCGTATAGACGGGCGCCTCGATGAGGCCGTCCTGGAAGGAATCGCTCAAGGCGCTCTGCTCGTCACCAATGGCGCCTGGCAGCAGGCGCACCACAGCGTCGGCAATGACGGCGGCCGGCAGCTCGCCGCCCGTGAGCACATAGTCGCCAATAGTGATTTCCCGGGTAATCAGGTGCTCACGAATGCGGTAGTCCACACCCTTGTAGTGGCCGCACAATATCATCAGGTTCTCCTTGAGTGACAAGGCATTGGCCATGGGCTGGTCCAGCTGTTCGCCGTCGGGCGAGGTGAAAATGATCTCATCATATTCCCGCTGGCTCTTCAGTTCCTCCATGCAGCGCCACACGGGTTCGATCTGCATCACCATGCCCGCCTCGCCGCCAAAGGGGTAATCATCCACCTTGCGGTGCTTGCGCAGGCTCCAGTCGCGCAGATTGTGGACATGGATTTCCACAAGGCCCTTGTCCTGGGCCCGTTGCAGGATCGAAGTGTGCAACGGCGACTCAAGCGCGTCGGGCATCACGGTGAGTATATCAATTCTCATTTTTTTCAGGTTGTCAGTTTTCAGTTTTATTTATTGTCACTATTCTCGGGGTTGTCCCAGGGATAGGTGCGCTTGGGATTGCGCGGGAACCAGCCCTTGCGCACGCGCTCCTGCTGCTCGCCCATCTCCTTGATGCCCCAAAAACAGGAGAACGCACCCACACCCATCAGCGCCGACAGCATCACGCTGTTCACCAGCAGCGAACCCACGCACAACACGATGCCGGCGATGATGAAGAACCACTTGAAGCGTTGCCCGTAGTAGTATTCGCCCTTGATGACAATCGGATGACAGATGCCGATAATCAAGAACGAGCACAACCCCAGCACCAGCCCCTGCAAGTGATATGTCGCTAAAAAGTCCATATTATTGATTTTGCCACACACGAGGGCTCATGTTTCACCCTGCGAAAAATTATCCCGCAAAGTTACAATTTTTGCCCGACACTCCCACACAAATAATCCTTAAATAGTGTTGTAAAAGGCTACACACTTCCCTGCCGTTACCCGTAACGTCTCAGCACCAGGCAATGACGTTTCGGGCACGGTGTGTTAATAACTTTTTTGATTGAATTTGTGTGGCCGAGTGGCGGGAAAAGAGTAACTTTGCCTTCGGCCTTGCGACGTTTTGCCGCAATGGCGCACATCACTGTAAACTAGACTCTTACCGACAACAAACATGAACGGAGTGGGAAAATTATATTTCAAATATGGCACTATGGGCTCGGCCAAGACGGCCATGCTGCTCACCCAAGCCTACAATTTTGAGGAGCGCGGCATGCAATACCTGTGCATGAAACCCATCATCGATGACCGCGAGAAGGACAACGTGATTCGCTCACGCATTGGCATCGAGCGCAAGTGCTCGTGGATTTATCCCGAGAGCGACCTCTATGAAATGCTCAAGGACATGTTTGAAAAGACCCTGGTGGTCAAGGACTGGATCCTCATCGACGAGGCCCAGTTCATGTCGGCGCAACAAATCGACCAGCTGGCACGCATTGTCGATGACTACGGGGTGAACGTGGTGTGCTACGGCCTGCGCACCGACTTCCAGTCCCACCTGTTTGAGGGGTCAAGGCGCCTGTTTGAGCTGGCCGACACCATCGAGGAGATCAAGTCCACCTGCTCCTGTGGACGCAAGACCATCATCAACGCGCGCATCGACTCCAGCGGCAACATCGTTACCGAGGGCAGCCAGGTCGAGATTGGCGGCGACGACAAGTATGTGTCACTGTGCCGCCGGTGCTGGCGCAACCGCCGCATCGAGAGCACCAACCGCGGCGCCATCAAGTTTGAGGACGAGTAACCGACGGGCAGACTTAGTCTTTGGACGGGAAAAACAGGTGAAGCAGCCAGCTCACCAGGGTGAGCACAATGCTGAAGGCCATTGCCCACCAGATGCTCTGCACCTCAAAGTGCGGCCCTATCAGCCATGAGCACAACAGCACCATCAGGGCATTGATGACAAAGGTGAACAGTCCCAGCGTCAGGATGTTGATGGGCAAAGCCAACAATTTGACCAGCGGGCGTATCCATGAGTTGATGAAACCCAGCACGATGGCGATAATCACTGCCCACCACCAGGGCTCCACTGTCACGCCGTCGAGCGTGAGTGACGTGATGAGCACAGCCAGTGACGAAATAATCAGTCTTGTAATCATAGTTTGTATCGTTTGTAGTTGGTTCCTAGTCGTTAGCTTCCTGTTAGGAGAATTCTAAGACACGCTAAAGGTACTATTATTTTCCCAAGCACACAGCAATAATCGTGCAAAATCGGCACGATTACTGATTTTTTTCAGTAATTTTGCGGCCTCAAACAGGAAATATTATGACCGACGCAACTAAAAAATTCATCAAGTTAGCCCAGGACTATGTGATGATCACCTTGGGTCTGTTAACCTATGCCTTTGGTTTTACCGCTTTCATCCTGCCCGAGAAAATCGTGATTGGCAGTGTGACCGGTCTATCGTCTCTCATCCACTTTTGGCTGGGATGGAACGTGGCACTCACCTACTATGCCATCAACATCATCCTGCTGTGCATCGCCTTCCGCAGCGTGGGCAAGCAATTTGTGTTGCGCACCATCATTGGCGCATCCATCGCCACATGCTTCATTGGCGTGCTGCAACCCATGTTCCCCTCACCCATCATCGAACAGCAAACGTTCATGAACGTTATCCTGGGTGCCGTCTTGTGCGGACTGGGACTGGGCGTGGTGTTCACTCACGGCGGCAGCACCGGCGGCACCGACATCATCGCCGCCATGGTGGCCAAGCACAGCACGGTATCCTTTGGCCGCACCATGATGTATTGCGACGTGCTCATCATCTGCTCGTCCTACCTGCTGTTCCACTCCATCGACAAGATCGTTTACGGTCTCATCTACATGGTCATCTACTCGGTGGCTGCCGACCGTGTCATCAACAACACGCGACAGAGCATCCAGTTCCTCATCATCAGCAAGAAATGGCAGGAAATCGCCAGTAATATAAATAATGTGGCACACCGCGGCTGCACCATCCTGGACGGCACGGGCTGGTACACCAAGAATCCCGTGAAGATTGTCATGGTCATGTGCCGCAAGTATGAGAGCGTGAACATCTTCCGCATCATCAAGGAAACCGACCGCGAGGCCATCATCACCCAGAGCAACGTCAACGGCGTTTACGGCACCGGCTTTGACGAGCTCAAGGTGCGCGTCCACAACAAGAAAAACAACACAACCGATTCCAACCTTGAGAACAGCTCTGTTCAAGAGAGCGAAACGAAATAAAAAGGAAGCTTTTTAGTACATTTTGCTAACAAAATAACGTTTTTTTTGGCACGAAGCGATTTTTTCGTGCCAAAAATTGTATATTTTCAAAAATATTCATATTTTTGTGCGCTTTTCGTCATTCATTGATGGGACGTCAAGCTTTTTTCAATCTATATTAACCACTATACCTATTTATACATAGACGTTTAAATGATGAGAAAATTATTTTTACTACCATCGTTATTGCTTGCGATGATCGCAGTAGCTGCGCCTGTGACACCCGAGAAGGCACATCAGGTCGCAAACCAATTCATGCAGCAACGCCGTTCGGGCGTTAGTTTGAAAGCCACCCCAGCCAGCCGTGCCCCCAAAAAGCTGGCAAATGGCCAAGCATCAACGTCCCTCTCCAATTACTACATCTTTAATACTGCGGGCGAACAGGGCTATGTGATCGTCTCGGGTGACGACCGCACGACCCAAGTCCTGGGTTACACCGACAAGGGCCACTTTGACCCCAACAATGTTCCCTCGAACATGAAGGCCTGGCTCGAGAGCTACGACCAGCAGATCAATGCCCTGGACGAAATTAACTTTACCGAGGAGATGAAGGCTCCCCGCCCCACCCGCAACAGCATCTCGCCCATGATCACCAGCCACTGGGACCAGGGAGCGCCCTATTGGAACCACTGCCCCGAGTTCATGGATGTCACCGAGGAAGGTGACACCATCGGCGAGCTTGCCTACACGGGCTGCGTGGCTACATCCATGGCCCAGATCATGAACTACTACAAGTTCCCGTTGTATCCCAGCCAGATCATTCCCTCCTATATTGTCACCTTCTACTGGCAGGAGGAATACGGTGCATTCGAGACCGACCCGCTGGATCCCATCATGTTTGACTGGGACAACATGCGTGACAACTACACCGGTGCCGAGACCGAGGCCGAGAAAGAAGCCGTGGCATGGCTCATGCTCTATGCCGGCTGCGCTGCCCACATGCAGTATGGCCTGAGTGCCTCGGGTACCAGCGACCCCTATATTCCCACCGCACTCAACGACTACTTCAACTACGACGCCAAGCTGGTTTACCGCAGCGACTATGACCAGTCGACATGGGAAGACATGATCTATCAGGAGCTCGTCGAGGGCCGTCCCATGATTTATAACGGCCGTGCCGGTAACGGCGGCGGACACTCGTTTGTGTGCGACGGCTATGCCTATGGCGACTACTTCCACATCAACTGGGGCTGGGGCGGCCTGGGTGACGGCTACTTCGTGCTGTCGGTGCTCAACCCCTATGCCGGCGGCATCGGTTCCACCACCAGCCTTGAAGGCTACAACATCGACCAGACGGCCATCATCGGCATCCAGCCCGGTTACAGCGGCCAGGAGCCCGAGGTTGACCATCGCTTGACCGTGTTCAACATGTACTACACGGGAACGCGCACCTTTGATCGCAGCGATGACGGCTCGTTCAAGCTGAACAAGCGTCGCTACATCAAGGTCACCGGCGAGGACCACATCAACGACGGTACCAAGTATCTGCGCGGTATCGCACTGTATGACAGCAATGACAACTTTATTGAAATCATTGCCCAGACCTACTATGCCTCAGGCATCATCTCGATTACCGACAGCTGGCCCGACAGCCAGAGCTCGATATCCTACCCCTTTGGCGCAACTGTCCCCAACGGCACCTACAAGATCAAGCCCGTGTGCAGCCTTCCCGGTACCAACGATTGGATGCCCATGATCGACAGCGACCGTTACTACATCGAGGCCAATATCAATGGCAACTCCATCACATTGACCGACCATCCCATCGTTAGCCTCGAGTCAATGAACTTTGAGTTCACTGGTGGTGAAAAGGTGGGACTGGCCGAGCAATGCCACGTGACCGTGAAGAACAACAGTGTTGACCGCTTCAGCGGCCGCCTGTTCCTCTATGTTGACGGCGAGAACATGGACGAGTACAGCGAGTACACCACCGTTGTCGAGGCCGAGATTCCCGCCGGCGGCACCAAGGTTGTCACCTTTAACTTCACCCCCCAGAATGCAGGCAGCAAGAGTGCCCACCTGTCCACCCACGACACCAGCTGGAACCCTGCCATTCCCGGCACCGGTTCGGTGAACATTGCAGGCTCGGTTACCTATCCCATGAACCTGAGCGTTGATATCAATGCACTGGGCGCCAGTGAAGACATGGTCATCTATGACAGCTACATCAAGTTCAAGGTCGATGTGACCAACAACAATACCGAGGGCGAATACAACCGCTACATCCTGGCCCCCCTGTTCATTGTCGATGAGAACAACCACGGCACCATGGTGACCTACCTGAGCCGCAACGTGGTCATCCCCGCTGGCGAGACCCAGACCTTCTACTTCGAGTTTGACAACCTGGCCTTCGGCTCACGCTATGCGCTCAACATCTATGGCCGCAACGAGAACGACTCGACCAAGAATCTTGTGCCTCCCGGTGGCTCCAAGTACTACACCATCGACCATGGTATGATTGTTTGGGACGGTAACGGCAACCGCACGGGCTACAAGCCCTACAACGGCATCCGCGTTCCCGAGAATGCTGCCGCCGTCAGTCTGGTAGGCCTCAACCTCACCTCGCTGATTCCCAATGACAACCCCAACACATTATATTACATTGGCAACAACGAGAGGTACATTCCTGCAGGTCTCGAGGCAAGAAACGTCATCCAGAACCACGTTGCACAGCGCGACATCGTGCTCAAGCATGGCTACGACTTCTTTGCTCCCTACCGTTTCTCGGCCGAGAACATCAGCTATGAGCGCACATTCACTCACGGACGCCATGCCGGACAGAATGGCGGCTGGAGCACCATGGCACTCCCCTTTGCCGCTACCAGCGTGACTGCCGACGGCACTCCCATCGACTGGATGCACAGCAAGAACGATCCTAAGGGTCTGTGGATTTGCAGCTTCAACGAGGAAGAGGATACCGAGGACGATGCCATGCTGCTGGCCAACTATGTCGGCAACACCCTGGAAGCCAACGTTCCCTACTTTGTTGCTCCCTACGATGGCGCCAATGGCACCGACATGCGCAACAAGACCTTCGTCTTCAGCGCCAACAACGTGACCGTGAAACCCAATCCCAGTGCCATCACCAGCGGCACCTATCACATGACCGTCGGTGAATTTGTAAAGAAGACCATCGACGATGCCTACTTCCTGAACACCGAGGGCAGCCACTTTGTTAAAGCCACTCAAGGCATCGTTAACGCATTTGAGGTTTATGCCGATGACGTCAAGGCCAGCAATGCCAATCTGCTGCAGATTGTCCTGGACGAGCATCACGAGGATGGCCCCAGCTACCTGCTTGGCGATGTTGACATGGATGGCATCGTAGCCATCTCGGATGTTACCCGCCTGATCGACTATCTGCTCAGCGGTGATGCTACCGGCATCAGCCTTGAGGCTGCCGACTGTCTGATCGACGGTGAGATTACCATCTCGGATGCCACCCGCCTGATTGACTACCTGCTCGGAGGAGCTTGGTAATCAAGCATCAGCACAACCGCCCAAAACGAGGGTGCGCCTGTCGAATGGTGCACCCTCGTTTATTCTCATTGTTTCCATTTTCAGTTAGTATCTCGGATGTCAGGCCAATGAAGAAGAGCAAATCAAATGATGGCACACCCTCCTCGATGACAAAGCTTTACGGCTTTATGGCTCCGGCGCGATATGAAAGTATAAACGATAGGGGCGAGAGGTAATACCCACGGTTAATTCCGCCACTGGGGAAAAGCGGGCTGCTGGCGGCGGCTGTAGCAACGGTCAATGAGCTGCGAACAGCGGAAGGTGAGGATGTGCACGCCGTCATAGTAGCTGTACAGGTCGTGGATGAGCTCATCGTCACCGCTGAAGTCGTTGACCCTGTCTTCACCCATGATTTCGCACAGGACAGCATGGTCGATGGGCGACAAGGCCGCTTTGCGGAACTGCGGCGGCACAATCACCACGCAATCGATGTGATGGCGGTTCACCATGTCGGCAATCTCGCGCAGCGTCTGTTGGGCCTCTTCATCGATGCTCAGCGGCTTGGGATCGGGTGTGGGCACCATCTCCACCAGCCACATGCGTTCGTTGTAGTAGGCCTCGGGGTCGGCCATGATGACCGAGTCCAAGCCACGGCTGGAGTCCTCGTTGATCAATTCGTCGCGGCCACTGGGAATCGTGGACATCTTGCCGTCCTCGAGCAGTTTGTCGGCCAGGCGCTGGGTGGGCCACAGTTTGTACAGGAAAATAAACGGGTCGCGAAAGGCGTTGAAATGCAGTCTGTGGAAATGCAGCCACGAGATGGCCGGCGACACGTCATAGTGGGGCACAAAGGGCATTTCCTCATACCGTTTGGGTCGCTGGAACATCTCCTCCTCCATGATCATCAGGGCATGGCGCACGGGAATGTCGTGGTCGATCAGGTAACGCAGCTCGTCGCGGATGCCCGAGAGCGTTTCGGCACCGGCAGTGAAGTGGTAGATGCTGGCACTGTCGGGCAGATGCTTGGCCCAGGCAGCAGCAGTGAAATTGGATGAGATCGAGGAGCCAAAGATGAACGAGTCGTAGTGTTGTGTGGCATTATAGTGCTTGAGTCCCTCGATGGCGACATAGCGCTTGTTGGGCATGCGCTCAAGGGTCTCGCCAGGGGCAATCGAGATGCCGTCATAGGGGTGAACCACCTTGAACGGGTCCACGGCGATGTACAAGGCCAAAAAGGCCGCCACGGGTAGCAGCGCCAGCAAGGAGCGCACCACAAATTTCCGGAATCCCTGTTGCTTGCCCATAACGTCAGAACTGGAAATAAATGAACTGCATGTTACGGTCCAGGCTGGCAATCGAGATGCCGGCCAACAGGCCCCAGTAAATAATCCACCGCACCACTGTGGGGAAGGGCAGCCGCTTCAAGGGGAACTCCTGCTTGCGCCCCAGCCACTCGATGATGAAGAACGGCACGATGTAGAAGATGGGCTGGCCAAAGACGGGACGCTGCTTCCACGAGCCGTTCACGATCACGTCGCAGATCTCGCCCAAGTGGGTGATGCCGTTGGCGCGAAAAGCGATGAATACCATGGCAAACAGGAAGAACGTCAACAGGCATTGCGGCAACTCTCGCCATGTGGCATGCTCGCCCAGCTGCTTGCGGGGCAGGAACACATAGGGCAAGAGCAGCAGTCCATTGACCGTGCCCCAGATGACAAACGTCCAGTCGGCACCATGCCACAGACCCGAAAGGGCAAACACGATCATCACGTTGAGCGCCGTGCGCCACTTGCCGCGACGGGAGCCGCCCAGGGGAAAATACACATAGTGGCGGAACCACGTCATCAACGATATGTGCCAGCGCTGCCACAACTCCTTCATGTTGCGCGAGAAGAACGGGTAGCGGAAGTTGGGCTGCAGCTTGATGTTGAGCAATCGGGCCGAACCGATGGCGCTGTCGCTGTAACCCGAGAAGTCGGCATAGATCTGCACCGCAAACAGGAGGCCCGCCCAAATCATGCTGGGCGCCGCATAGTAGTAGGGGTTGTATAGCAGCTGGTCCACATAGTAGCCCACACTGTCGGCAATGATAACCTTTTTAGACAGGCCCCACAGGATCTGGCGCATGCCCACCACTGCCGTGTCATAGTCAAATTCCTTCCTGCGCAAGAACTGCGGCAACAGGTTGGTCGCACGCTCGATGGGACCGGCCACCAGCTGCGGGAAAAACGCAATGAATACGCCAAAGGCCACCACATCGCGCGTGGGTTTGACATCGCCGCGATACACGTCGATGGTGTAGCTGATGGCCTGGAACGTGTAGAACGAGATGCCCACCGGCAGCAGGATGTTGAGCGTGGGCCAGTCAGGATTGATGCCGAAGAGTCCCAACAGGTGCACAAAACTGTCGCGCATGAAGTTCAGGTACTTGAACACTGCCAGGATGCCCAGGTTGAGCACGATATTGGCAGCTGCCCAGGAACGGTCATGACGGGAACGGTCACCGCGCATCATCAGTGCCGTGCCATAGGTTGACAGCGACGTGAGCACAATCAGGCCCAGCATCTTCCAGTCCCACCAGCCGTAGAAGACGTAGCTGGCAGCGAGCAGGAAAAGGTTTTGCCACTTGAGGTGGCGGCGCAGGCCCCAGTAGATAAAAAACACCAGGGGCAGGAACAGCGCATATGTGTAAGTGTCGAATTGCATAACTCGCTCGCAAAGGTAGTAAATAGTTTTTAGTTGTTAGTTCTTAGTTTTTAGATTTTAGTCTTGCGCATGTGGCAGTAGGCACGGTTTTTGCTTTTTTTAGGGTAATGTTTATCTACACCTATACCGACGTTGAAGGAAGCGAGTCACAACGCGTGGCTGGCGAGATCGACCATGTGATGAAACCTGCATTTGGCGACCGGCCGGGTGCCAATGGGCGACAGGGCACGGGACCTCGCTTGAGCGCACGCATGTTGCAAGAATATGAAGCTGCTCGCGATGAGCTTGTTAACGGAGTGGTCACCAGCGACATGGTGGAACTGATCGATCTGGGCAACTATGGCCTGGGCATGAACGTGAAATCGCCCTGCGGACTGACATTATGTCATGCCGTCCAAGGCAATGCCGTCACCTGCCGCATCCACATCGAGGAAATGCATTACCACCAGCAGTGGAGCGGTGCTCCCATGGAGGTCATCGAGCGCAACCGCCTGGTGGCGGTATCGCAGGTGTTCCTGGACCACGCCGCCCAGTGGCGTGAGCAGATTGCCGCAGCCTATAAGGCCGACAGCAAGGGCGTGAAGATGCGCAACATGGCCATGAACAACATGGATGCCTATCTGGAACGCTACTTCGAGGGGACGGGCATCACCTACTGCTTTGACAAGCGACATGCCGACGGCCACAAGGGAAACCTGCTGGTGCGCATGAATGCCTACAAGACCCTGGACCTTCCCATTCCGCATGACAATTTCATCAACCATCTTGACTTGGTCAAGCCTCACATGGTAAAATTCGCCTATATGGCCCGCGACGGCAGGTTCACCGTGCGCGGCGAGGTTCGTGATGACTGGCAAACG
>Ga0247610_10006706_pt1 | contig 11935 bp, 10 predicted proteins | sample 174DNAGHGhighgp2_FD_193483 | JGI IMG/M metagenome (GOLD analysis project Ga0247610, IMG submission 193483) | Sheep rumen microbial communities from Palmerston North, Manawatu-Wanganui, New Zealand - 1742 DNA GHGhigh gp2 | ecosystem: Host-associated > Mammals > Digestive system > Stomach > Rumen...
TCCTTACGCCCAGGCCTCGCTCCTTCGATTTATCTCGGAACTGATGTCTGCCTTACGGCAGCTTCCTTCCCTTTTTTTTCCTTGCTGTCTTGATCAATTCCCTCAAAGATCTCTCTCCTTTGCCCCGTTCTCTACCGGGAGGCCTCCGTTTCCGAAAGCGTGTGCAAAAGTACACGCTTTTATATTCACCACCAAATTTTTTACCAAGTTTTTTTTGTGATAATTCCGCTTTCGACTGATTCTCAGTGAGAAAAATTTCAGAGGGCGTCGATTCCGTCGGATGCCCCCTGAAATTTATGGAATTTATATCTTATCTAATGCCTCACATATTGATTTTTTATCCATGTTTTTTCCTATAAACACCAGCTTCACCATCTTATCTCCATACTTCTCGTCCCAATCGCGACGTAACTCTGGACTTTGCTGAAGCATCATCTCTTGTTCATTTATAGGAGCTGTACAGATCCATTGCCCTGCTTCCTGCAACGTTTTCTGCGTACCCGCTTGTTCAAATAAATATGACATATCCTCATTCTCAGAGAAATACGTTATTCCTTTTGTACGGATGACACCCTTCGGCCATGATTTATAGACAAAATAATCAAATGCATTCAGATTCATCGGTTTTCTTCTATAATACACAAATGAACTAATGCCATATTCTTCTACCTCTCCATGATCATGGTCGTGATGATGTTCGTGGTCATGATGTGCATGGTCATGGTCGTGATGATGTTCATGATCATGGTGATGATCGTGGTGATGCTCGTGTTCATCCTCATCGTGATCATCCTCATCATCCTCATCGTGATGATGATGGTCATAGTCATCTCCATCACGCTGTTCCACCTCTTTATCCATCTCCTGAATCCAACCAGCCGAGATAGAGATACTTTCCATATCAAACTTATGGCAATTGATTATCTCATCCAAATCAATCTGTGCATAATTAGATTCTAAGATCTGAGCATGAGGCTGCAGTTTACGAACCACCTCTTTCACCTCCTTTAATTCCTCTGCTGAGACCTCATTAACCTTGTTTAAAATAATCACGTCACAGAACTCAATCTGTTGAATGACAAGATTTGCCAAATCCTCTTCATCTGGATCATGCATTAAATCATCACCATTGGCAAATTCTTTTGATAAACGAAGGACATCCACCACAGTAGCGACACAATCCAATCTGCAAATCTCTGGCAAACGAAACTTGCGAGCCATATCAGAAATAGATACAATTGTATTTGCAATTGGATAAGGTTCGCATATACCACTTGCTTCAATCACAATATAATCGAAACGATTTGTTTGTGTAATATCCGTTATCTGCTGAATCAAATCTGTTTTCAGAGTACAGCATATACAACCATTCGATAGCGCAACAAGACTATCATCTTTCTGTTGAACGATACCTCCTTTTTGAATCAAAGAAGCATCAATGTTTACTTCTCCAATATCGTTCACAATAACAGCAATTTTCATTCCTTTTTTATTCGAAAGGATATGATTCACCAGCGTAGTTTTTCCGCTACCCAAATAACCCGTTAATAATGTAATGGGAACAACTTGATTTTTCATAATATATTAATAAGTAATAATTTGATTAGTCATATCGTTATTCATTCTCTCATTTTTCCTTCTTCCCATATCGCCAATATGCAACAAACAGGATGAGCGATGTCACCACATTTGAAGACATATTCACCAAAGAAGCACCGTCGATATGCATCCTTTTAATAATTACGATAGATAATAACAGCGTAACAAGTACACCCGCCAACGATTTTACGACCAAGATGCGAAGTTTGCCCATAGCCGAAAAATAGTGTCCAAACACATTGGATACAGCTATCAACAATACACCAGGGGATAATATAAGAAGAATGCGTTTTACATCTATAAACTCGGAACCAAATATAAAAGTATATAATTCACCCGGCAGCAGATTGACAACAAACAGAATCAACAGCGTAATAATAAAACTATACTTTGCTACCTCATTCGTGCCTTTCCGGGCCTCTATTCCATTTTTTTCACTTAACAACCTAGAATACTGCACCATAGAGATACTTCTGCTTACAATCCAAATCGCTTCTGCGATCGTCACACCAATAGAGAAGACTCCTACCGACGCATTCCCAATATAGTATGTAAGGAAATAAAAACTTAATCTATAATTAAAGAACTGTAAGAAATTACTCAACTCCGTCTGCAAGCCGAACTTAAACGAACGAAAAGCGACAGGCACCATAAACTTCATATCCGTTAAAGAGTAACGGTTTTTATCAAGGCACAAACATCCAATCGTCAGAATAACCAACGATAAGACCTGGGCATAGAAAAATGCTCTGTAGCTAGAATCCCAGAAATAGTAGAACAAAATCATGAATATAAGCAACATAAGAGGTTGCAAGATAGTCAGGAGATTGTATTGTTTTATTCTTTGGGTACCGACATACGATGAATTAAAAAAGGCGAGAATGCCAAGAAAAACAGAAATGATAAAAAAGAAGAGCGCCAGATTTTCCTTCTCGAAATAGTGGAAAATCAATGCACCGACAATAGAAGAAATTGTGATCCAAAGCAGCGCAATCGCCAGAAGCCTTGAACAACCTGTTCTTTTTAAATAATACGACACACTGCTTCCGGTAAATATATTAGCGATAATGGCCAACAGACTGATATCTGCCATGAACATTGCAATGACACCTCGTCCCTCAGCTCCCCATAATCGAGTGGTAAGTACAAGTACTAGAAAGTTCAATATCAATATTGCACTTTTACTTGCAATTGTCATTATTATATTTTTCTTTACATCAAACGCCATGATGAACAAAATTTAAAAAATCATTTTTGATAGCTTCCCAATTATATTTTAGCAAAGACAAATTTATACTATTTTGACATTGATTCCTATATATTTTAGGATTATCGATATAAGAAAGGACTAATTTTACAATATCCTCTTCTTTATCAGGTTCCACCAGACATCCAATCGTATTGAATTCTGGGATAGATTTCCGTATCGCTTTCAAGTTACTATAAATCATAGGTCTGCCAGCCGCCATATAATAAAACAGCTTGATCGGAAGGCAATGAGTATTTTCTATGTCATTATCACGAAGATCAAAAAAGATATCCCCTTCTCCAAGTGTGTCACAAAAAGCATTAAAAAGCATCCAGTTCAGATGTTCCGTTGTAAGATTTGGAACGGTTGCCCTAACGTTAGGCACCTGAGATGAGACAATCTTCAGGACAAACTGGGTAGAAGGTCTTTTCAAAGCCACTTGTTGAACCACAGATACTACCCGATTGAATCCCTTTTCACTTGTCAGATTTCCAGAATAATAAAATGTACAATTGCTCTGCAACGATTCCTTCATCGGAATCATTTTTATCTTATTCAAAGGTGCATAATAAGAGATGACAGACATCGGTTTCCAAAAGAATAAATACCTGAATGGGAAGGATTTATAGTGTTCTCCGAAGATAAAACCATCTGTTCGACATCCCGCAGCAAAAGAAAGAAGAGAGAGTGAAATAAAGCGAATTATTGTCTGGACAAACGAATGTCCCCGTAAGTTTTTCTTAGACGGATACCACTCCGTGATATCATATATAACTTTCGTCTTTATAGATGTACCCCTATTCTTATTTCTCACCTGACATGCCACATTTACAGCAATCGGAGTATCACAGATGATAACATCATAATCAGAAGAGCTCAACCTCTCTCTCATCCAACGCATCTTTTCCTCTCTGTTCATCTCCTTATCGGCGACGGAGAAGATATCCACCTCATCACCACAATCACGAAGCGAGGCAGCCTCTTGAAAAGCCACCCTCTCATCATCCGTCCGATGAACCATTAAAGCGAAAGCTATTTTCATATATAACAATATTAACGTATTACTGTATTACTATATTTCTATTAATATCTTATATAGTGAAACATAAAAAAGGGATGTCCAACGGACATCCCAGTTGATTCTAAATAATCAAGATCTATTACTTTGAAATAGCACCTGCTGGACAAGCGTCAGCACATGTTCCACACTCAGTACATGCATTTGGATCAATCTTATAGATATCACCTTCAGAGATAGCTCCTACTGGACATTCTCCTGCACAAGTACCACAAGCAACACAATCTTCACCAATTACGTAAGCCATAATCAAATCATTTTAAAGTTTAACGCTACAAAAGTATAATATTAAACGAAAACTAAAAAGATTTTACACTATTTTTTATAGATTAAATTTGTCTATTGGTCGATTATTTTGACATACTTTTTTATGATTGATGAATGATTAGTGATCTAAACTATTATTATTATGTCAGCGAAGTCCTTCTGTATGTTTCTTTAGAACACGTTCTGCCATACGCATTGCAAAGAGGGAAATAGGGATTGTCAGCAAAAGGACAACAATCAATGCAGGGACATTGTCGATGACAGGTTTCATCATCTGGTCATACCCAACCGGCATCTCCTCGACAGCGGCAGCCAACGACGCTTCCGTGTCGGTCCACCAATGGGCAGTGTAAGCAAAAAAGGAAAAGGCAAATGGCACGAAACTCCAACGAACCCCCTTGATCGTATTATATTGACAATACCATCTGATGCCTTCAGAGAGAGCCGTTAAGAGGATAAAACCAATAATCATAGCAGTATCCGCCTCACCCACTAGTAAGCAGAGGATAAGAACAAAGCCATTCAAAATAGTAGCCACGCCAAACCCACGGATGAGAGATGAAGTATAAAGATATATAAATGCAGATACAAGCGGCAAAAGTGCCCCGATATAAGCATAACACACTGGATGGATCAATCCACTAGAAGAACCCATCACGAACATGGCAAGATATGCAATTGCCATAAGAAGAGTTTTGAAAAATGGTTTCATATTATTCACTATTTAGGTTGATTATTCCTTATATGATAGTTATAATTTCGATTACAAAATTCCAACTCTTAAAGCATCTTATCAATCCCAAGTAATAGTGATTTTCTGAAAGGTAGTTATCATCGGTTATAAGAGAAGTAAATTATAAACGAGGGGTAAAACAACCTTTTAATAGTAAACAGCTACATAAATCAGAATTATTTGGAGTAAACAATATTTTCAAAATAGGGCTGATTTCCTTTTCGGGATTATGTTCTATTGTTTTGGTTATTAATATTATAGAAGTTCCCCATTACCAATTTTTGTCAATATTGGCACTTTTTGGTAATGCGAAAGTATCTGTTTTTTACTCAATTGTCCAAACAACACGACCAAAAACTGTCACTATTGACAACTTTTGGTCGTGACCATAAAAATAATAGTCAAACCGAATGCTGGAAATGAGAGCAAAATCAACCTCATCTATACCTCTGAAGTAAAAAGGAATAGATTTGGAATAATTTATTTGTCTGAAAAAATTATTTAATTTCGGACAAAATGCAGTATTTTTCCTTTCCTTTTCTTGTCTATTCCGAAAAAAACATCTAATTTCGGACAAAATTAGAATGAATATGCCAAGGATACTATCAAAGGAGATACGGAATCGCATTGCATCAGGAGGTGAAAATAAGATGTACACGATTAGCAATTTTGCCGACTTGAATAATGACTCGTTAGTTACGAGAGTGTTGTCAAGGTTGGAGGATGATGGTATGCTTGTGCGACTAACACAGGGACTATATCTCTATCCCAAACAAACTCGTTTTGGCATTGTAAAACCCACTCCGTATGAAATAGCCCAAGCCGTTGCAGGTAAAGATCATGCAAAGGTGATCCCTTCGGGAGCTATGGCACTGAATGAATTAGGCTTATCTACACAAATCCCCACCAATGCAGTGTTCATCACTAACGGCACACCACGCACTATCAAAATTGGCAACCAGACCATCACGCTTAAACGTGCCGTGCCCAAGATGTTCTCATTCCAAAGCACGTTATTCCCTTTGGTCATTACAGCCATGAGAGATCTTGGAGCCGAGAATGTGGATGATGCTATGGCAACTCAAATTATTGAAATTCTATCAAAAGACGACAAGGAAGCCATCAAAGCCGACTTTCTAAAAGCACCAGCATGGATTAGGAAGAAACTGGCTCCTTTGTATTCATAAGTAAAAATAAGTGGAAAAAGATGAATCGACACCTGTTATGGACTGATCTTGATATCAGTGAACGTCAAGTTATCCTTGAAAATGTCAGGGAGAAACGAAAATTAGATGTTATCGCTATAGAAAAGGACTTCTGGGTCAGTATGATCCTAAAAGCGCTTTTCTCACTGCCCGTAGGCAAAAGCATTGTATTTAAAGGAGGAACCAGTCTAAGTAAAGGATGGAACCTCATTGACAGATTTAGTGAAGATATTGATCTAGCTATAGACCGTGAGTTTTTCGGTTTTGCGAAAGAATTAGGCAAAAGCCAACGTGACAAATTACGCAAGACCTCAAAGAAATATGTTGAGGAAATGCTTGCCCCTTCTCTTGCAATTCAGCTTGGAAAGTTAGGACTTACAGACCATATCAATGTTGTAGTTCCTCCTGTTAAGGAGTCAGATAAGGATCCTGTTGAACTATTTATTGAATACAAATCTGTACTTCCTTCTATTAATCCATATATCAACAAACGAGTGAAGTTGGAGATAAGCTGTCGTTCCATGCGGGAGCCTTTTAGGGAAATACCCATGCGTTCAATGATAGCAGAAGAATATACTGATGCTTCTTTTGCTGAATCGCCATTTCTTGTTTCAACAGTATTACCAGGTAGAACTTTCTTAGAGAAAGTTTTCCTTTTGCATGAAGAATTCAATCGTCCTAATGGTTGCACACACTTAGAGCGTCTAACTAGACACCTCTATGATATTGAGAAGATGATGGACAAACCATTTGCAAAAGAGGCAATGAACGATCATCAACTCTATAATGATATCGTTGAACATCGAAGTAAATTCACCGCATGGAGTGGACTTGATTATAATAGTCATCAACCCTCAATGATATCATTTGTTCCACCAGCAGAGGTCGAAGATAGTCTGCGACGTGATTATACCAGTATGCAACAGAACTTCATATATGGTGATTCACACTACCTTACAATATGCTGATAAATCGCATAGAGGAACTACAACAACGTTTCAGAGGAATAAAATAGTCCACAATAATTACAAATACCGCTGAACTATACTCCCAAGCTCACCAACCCCCATCGCCCCACTCTGTCGCCAAACCATCTCTCCGTTGCGGAACAGCATTAATGTGGGAACGGATTGTACACGATATGCCGAGGCTATGGCTTGGTTCTTGTCAATATCCAATTTAAGGATACGTATGTTGTCACCCAACTGCTCCTTTAACTGTTCCAATACGGGATGCATACGCTTGCAAGGGACACACCACGTGGCAAAGAAGTCCACCAAGACTAACTGTCCACTTTTGATTATTTCGTTGAATTGTTCTGCCATAGTGTATAGAGATAAAAAAGGCATGTTACTCATACGAGCAACACGCCTTGTTGCATTTTATTACTTTTTAATTACTTAACTTCCTCAAAATCAACATCTGTGATGTTATCATCATTGTTACCACCCGCATTACCTGGGTTTGGATTGCCTTGAGGACCTTGTTGAGCTTGAGCCTGTGCATTATACATATCTTGAGAAGCTGCTTGGAAAGCATTGTTTACCTCAGCTATAGCAACATCGATAGCTGCAATATCTTGAGCAGAATGAGCATCTTTCAATTTTGCCAAAGCGCTCTCGATTGTTGCTTTCTTGTCAGCAGGCAATTTATCACCATATTCTTTCAAGTTCTTTTCAGTTTGGAAGATCAAGCTATCTGCCTGATTGATCTTATCGATACGCTCCTTCTCCTTCTTATCAGCTTCTGCATTGGCTTGTGCCTCATCCTTCATTCTCTTGATTTCTGCATCAGACAATCCAGATGATGCCTCGATACGGATGCGTTGCTCCTTACCAGTTGCTTTATCCTTTGCAGATACATTCAAGATACCATTAGCATCGATATCAAATGTTACCTCGATCTGTGGTTCACCACGACGTGCAGGCATGATACCGTCCAAGTGGAAACGACCAATTGTCTTGTTATCCTTAGCCATTGAACGTTCACCTTGCAATACATGGATCTCTACCGATGGTTGATTATCTACAGCGGTTGTAAACACTTCTGATTTCTTTGTAGGGATAGTAGTGTTTGCATCGATCAACTTCGTCATCACACCACCCATTGTTTCGATACCTAATGACAATGGAGTAACATCCAACAACAAGACATCTTTCACCTCTCCTGTCAACACACCACCTTGGATAGCAGCTCCGATGGCTACCACCTCATCTGGGTTCACTCCCTTAGATGGAGCCTTTCCGAAGAACTTCTCAACTGCAGCTTGAATTGCAGGGATACGAGTAGAACCACCTACCAAGATGATCTCATCGATATCACTTGTAGATAAACCAGCCTCATTCAAAGCTGTCTTACAAGGATCAATTGTACGTTGAATCAAGTCATCGATCAATTGTTCGAACTTAGCACGTGTCAAAGTCTTTACCAAGTGTCTTGGTACACCATCCACTGGCATGATATATGGTAAGTTGATCTCTGTTGAAAGTGTATTAGACAACTCGATCTTTGCTTTCTCTGCAGCCTCTTTCAAACGTTGCAAAGCCATTGGATCCTTGCTCAAATCCACACCGCTGTTTTCGTTCTTAAACTCTTGTACCAACCATTCGATGATTCTGTGATCAAAGTCATCACCACCAAGGTGAGTATCACCTGCTGTAGATTTTACTTCAAACACACCATCACCCAACTCAAGAACAGACACATCATGTGTACCACCACCACAGTCGAACACAACGATCTTCATATCTTTGTTTTTCTTATCCAAACCATACGCCAAAGCTGCAGCCGTAGGCTCATTGACGATACGTTTTACGGTCAAACCAGCAATCTCGCCAGCTTCCTTTGTTGCCTGACGTTGTGCATCATTGAAGTATGCAGGTACGGTAATAACAGCCTCTGTAACAGTCTCACCAAGATATTCCTCTGCTGTACTCTTCATCTTTTGAAGAATCATAGCAGAAATCTCTTGTGGCGTGTACATACGTCCGTCGATATCCACACGAGGAGTGTTGTTGTCACCACGTACAACTTTGTATGGTACACGAGCGATCTCAGCACTTACTCTATCATACGTTTCACCCATAAATCTCTTAATAGAGAACACTGTTTTCTGTGGATTTGTGATAGCCTGACGTTTTGCAGGATCACCCACCTTACGTTCACCACCGTCAACAAAACCAATTACTGAAGGTGTCGTACGCTTTCCTTCGTTATTTGCGATGACAACAGGTTCATTACCTTCCATCACAGCGACACACGAATTGGTCGTTCCTAAGTCTATACCAATAATCTTTCCCATTTTATTTAGTTTTTTTATTTGTTAATATTCATTTTTATATAGTGTGATCTCTCGCACTACACTTAATTTATGTCAAAGAGTGTGCCAAATGATTTTCCCATCCCCTATTTCCTATTTTGGCAGAAAGATTACTTTTTATCCCCTATATTATGTCATTATTTATGCCATTTTGTCAGATCGCAATCTATTTCATCATCATGGATTGTTAATAAAGAGTTGTTCATACTCCTCCCAACTGAACAATAATATTGTATCTTTGTAGCAACTTTATATTTGAAACAGGAAACAATTTAATATGATAGATACAGCGACCGTTGATCGAATATTTGAAGCGGCAGACATTGTCAGTGTGGTGTCAGATTATGTGTCACTGAAGCGGAAAGGAGCCAACTATTGGGGAAACTGTCCGTTTCATGACGAGAAGACACCCTCTTTCAGCGTGTCGCCTGCCAAGAATATCTATAAATGTTTCGGTTGTGGGAAAGGAGGCAATGCTGTCAATTTTATCATGGGGGTGGAAAACATCTCCTACTATGAGGCATTACTTTTTCTTGCAAAAAAATTTCACATTGAAGTAAGGGAGAAAGAGTTATCTCACGAGGAGGTTCAACAACAGAACGAAAAAGAGAGTCTGATGGCTCTGACCGAATGGGCTCAGAAACATTTCACAGAGAATCTACAAACGCAAGAAGGGCAATCCGTAGGTATGTCATACTTCATGCATAGAGGATTTCGGGAGGATATCATCAAAAGATTTCAGTTAGGCTATGCCTTAGATAAAAGAGATGAATATACAGTAGCTGCGCAACAGGCAGGTTTCAAACGGGAATATCTCGAGAAAACAGGTATGACAATCGTGAAAGAGAACAATTACATGATTGATCGTTTTCATGGCCGTGCCATTTTCCCTATTCACTCCATTTCCGGACGAGTTATCGCTTTCGGCGGTAGAGCCATCAAGAAAGATGAAGTAGCTAAATATCAGAACTCTCCGGAGTCTGATATCTACCATAAAAGCATGGTTCTCTATGGTTTATATTTTGCCAAGAGTGCCATCACAAAGAAAAAGAAATGTTACATTGTAGAGGGGTATGCTGATGTCATATCCATGGTACAGGCAGGCATTGAGAATATTGTAGCGCCATGCGGTACTGCCCTCACAACACAACAGATACAACAACTTAGACGAATCCTTCCTTCTGTCGATGCTGAACGGTCTGATGATAAGAATGTCACCCTCCTATATGACGGAGATGCGGCAGGTATGCATGCAGCGCTGAAGAACGGTAAGATGCTACTTGAAGAGGGTCTCAACGTGAAGGTAGTTGTGCTACCTGAGCCAGAAGACCCCGATTCTTTTGCTCAGAACCATGACTCCACCGAGGTGGCTAAATATCTTGAAGAGAACGAGCAAGACTACATAGCATTCAAAATCAACCACTATCTGGCAGAAGCGCAGAAAGATCCGTTGAAGATGTCACAACTCATTGAGGATATAGCTTCTACAATCGAAGTGATTCCTGATGAGGTGAAACGCAGTATATACATCTCCATGTCGTGCAAGATGCTCAATGTGGAGGAACGTCTGCTCTACTCACGGGTCAATTCAATCTATAAGAAGAAACAAGAAGAAGCCAAAGGTCCTTCCAGGGCAGATGTCATATCGAAAGTTCAATCGGTGGATGTACCACCGCCAGAGGCATTCCTGCCTGAAGAGATGCAAGGCAATGACTTGGCAGAACCTTCACAAACAGAGAAAGACCTAATGCAGGTCATCGTTCGTTTTGGCAATTATCCATTCAACGCAGCGCAATCTGATGGCAGTACGCTAACAACATCTGTTGCAGAATATATTCAGGAGGATATGGACATTGACCATCTTCAGTTCAACACGCCTATCTATCAGGAGATGCTGAATCAGTACATTGAACGATTCAAAAAGGATCAGCTTCCATCGGAACAGTTCTTCATACGTTCCAGCAACCCTGACTTTGTCAGTGAGGCCTCAAAACTGATTGTGGATTCATATCCCTTGAGTAAGATCTTTGATAAAAACGCAAAGGACACCAAGATAAAGATGAAACAAGTCTCTTTTGACGAATCAGAGCGGCTCCCTAAGATTGTGCCATACGTTCTTTGTAACTTCAAATATGAATGGATAGAAAAACGATTAGCTGAGAAAACTCAGTTGCTCCGTCAATACAAAGGCGATATCACAACACTTATGACCGAGATATCCCAACTTAACAATGCGAGAACCAAATGTGTGAAACAATTGGGAGAACGACATATTCAGCCTGTATCATTTAATAAATAAGCAGAAACAAAGGTTCGCGATATAATCAAAACATCTAAAAACGGAACCCATAAAAAAACAAAGGGGGTGTATCAAAATTCGAATTTTTGATGCACCCTTTTAACTTCCTGAGAATCGAGTGGGGACTCGCAGAAACGACATTTTGGGTTTTTCAGTCAAATATTCGATTCTCACGAGCCAGGGAAC
>Ga0247610_10006708_pt1 | contig 11935 bp, 8 predicted proteins | sample 174DNAGHGhighgp2_FD_193483 | JGI IMG/M metagenome (GOLD analysis project Ga0247610, IMG submission 193483) | Sheep rumen microbial communities from Palmerston North, Manawatu-Wanganui, New Zealand - 1742 DNA GHGhigh gp2 | ecosystem: Host-associated > Mammals > Digestive system > Stomach > Rumen ...
TATGTTAATACTCTTATGAACAAGTCTGGTGAGAATACCAACAAAAATGAGTGGGGCGATCCTAACAAGTTCAACCTACAAGTTCCCCCACAACTGACACCTGGACAGAAAGAGAGAGTACGTAAGTATTTCCAGACCCACACTCCTCTTACCTATGTAGATCCTCATTATACGAATTTTTATATCCAACAGGTATATAAAGGTGGTACATCTCCTTCAGACAATCCCATTATGGGCAACCTTACAGAAGAAAAGTACATCATGGCTAATGCAAATCCCTCAGGAAATTCTTATGAGAAGACTGTAGGTAGTGAACATATGGATTTCCTGACTGTTGGCTTGGACGCAAATGGCAATGCCTTACATCATGTGAATGATTTCAACAAGGGTGATTGGAATAACGGATCCACTATTTGGGTCCTTGATGAGGGTGCCGATGCAAACCAGCATAAAGATTATTATGTTCCTGGCGTTACTCACGAAGACCAGATTACGCTGATGCTCAATTCAAACACTCAGAAGGTGGGCTATGCCAACTCAACAGGTAGTATTCAGCACAATTACGCTTGCGCTCTTGTTGATCCTTTAGTTATTGATACATGGGCAAGAGAGGTGTATGAAAGCACTGGTGTATTAATTGGCGAGGATGTGTATTACAATATTTTGAATGAAGATGGAACGGTAAGAATCGACAACCAGAGATGGCAGCGTTCTTTCGTAGGTCTTGACTACGAAGGAAATGATCCTTATCTGTATGAAAATGGTTATAAGGTTGCTGCTAAGGTTGGTGATGTCAAAAATACTGTGAAGTTTGCAAAATATACCACAAATGGTACCACCAAGTATTATCTTCTTGACGACATCAAAAACAATACGCTTAAGATACAGTTTGGACTTAACAGTGAGGTTTATCTCCTCGCTGGCAATAAGAGCCAGTACGCAGGTACTCCTTCACATCTGAGCGGTCAGGACGCACTCCTTTCAAAGGGTGAGTACAAAGATAATATTATTGCTGGTTTAAAGGTTAATGACTATACTGATGAACAGATTGCTGATATTCAGGACTTCAACAATCAAATGGATGTATTAGACCTTAATGTTATCAAAGATAAGATTGATGCAAAATGCGCACCTGTTTACGACAAAGGGCTTGTTGAATGGGTTTGCGATTTTGAGGATCGTGGTCGCGACTATATTTATTCTGACTGGATTGTCACTCTCACTAAGGCTGTGGAACAGGGAACTATCGTCATCCCCATTGAGCCAGGCTCTCAGACATCCGACTACACACAGGATTTGTATTACAAGAAGGAAACGCTTGACGAAGCCGGCAGTGGACGTGTGTTCTGCGAGGATCTCGGTGTGGTACGTGCCTCAGATATCGACTTTAACGATGTTGTGTTCGACGTGCGTATTTACAAGACAGAATACTTGACGAGACACATGAAGAGTACGGATAACGTGACTTGGACTCTCGATTATGAGGAAACCACACAAGAGCCCACCTATAACGGTGATGTCTGGATTCTTGCCGGTGGTGGTACCCTTCCCATTACCCTGGAGATTAATAATGGCAATGAGAGGAAAAACTGGAGTTTGAAGGAAACTTTTGAGACAGGACTCTCCAACGGCGTTATCGTCAACACCATCGAGAACGATGAGGGTCGTTATGGCAACGCATATAGAAACGATATCGAGCCCAAGAAACTGAATGAGGATCCCCTCGCTATTAGTAGCGTGGCAGAAGTCAAGATATACGTCACCTACGGCAAAGAGTTCGCAGAACTGGTCGCCTACAAGGGTGCAGCACCTCATAAGATCTGTGTTCCCCTCGACACCAAATGGCTGAAGGAGCGCGAAGAGATTAGCCACGGCTATCCTAATTTCACTAATTATGTCAAGAATAAGGACGCACAAGGCAATTCACTGACAGTGGGCCCAGGCCTCATCGACAACCCCAATACAGAAGAAGGTGGAAAGATTGGTGATGGAGACCAGAACCCTGATCACCATTGGACTTATTGGACTGAAGGTGTGCTGGCCGATTGGACGCCAACTACTGAGAGTTCTAAGAATCTCTACCAACTTGAAATATCTTATACCCCACGTGTAGAAGACACCGACTGGGTGAAATATGATGAGAGCGATGTCACTGGTGGTGGTAGCGGCACCAACAGCGGTTATCGTCAGGGTGAAGATGTGCTTGTGCGCAGAAGACATTAATGTTTAACTCCTAAAATGAGAACAAAGATATGAAGACAAAGAATATTTTCAGAATGCTTCTCGTAGCAGCAGCGCTGCTGATGGGAGCGAACAATGTGAAGGCAGATACAGAGACTCCGTTATGGAATGGTCCGGGAACTACTACTTTTGTTAAGGTTGATGGGTCTGCATTTTCAAATCTAACAGGGACATCATATAAACTTCGCGTTTATACGGATGCGGGTCAACAAATATTTGTTGCTGCAGGATCAGATGAGAATAACGAAGGAAATGACGAGCCTCTATTCTATACTGACTATGGCTCTAATCATGATACATGGATTCGTAATTATGAAAACTATAATTCCTCTGCTAAATGTTTTGAATTTACTTTAACATCAAGTATGATTACGAAACTCTCCACAAAAGGTCTGATAGTTAAACAATATAATGCGAATATTTCAAAAGTATCACTTGTTGAAGTCTCCGGAGGCGAAGAAGGAGGCGAACAGGGCGGACAGCAAGGCGGCGACCAGACTAATGACTATATCACAATCAACGCCATTTCTCACGGCTATCGCACATACGTCACAACGCAGGCCATTAACTTTGGCGGTTCTCAAAACATCGAAGGCTACTACGCATCAGAGGTGAGTGGCAATAATGTTGTGTTCACTAAGGTGACTGGTGTTTGTGCATCTGACGTTCCCCTGCTTTTGGTGAAGACAGGTTCTGGTGACTGCAAACTCTTAAAGTCATCCGATACAGGCACAGAACCCCCAACCAACTTCCTCCATCCTGGTGAGACTGTCAACGGTAAAGGTAAGGTTGTGAATGATAGTCGTCAATATGTGCTGACGTGGCATAATAACGCACCTGTCTTTGCCGAGACCAATGTTAATGCTGCCAGAGTGGATGCTGAGCATGCATACCTCGTTCTGCCGAGTAACGCAAGCGGTCGTCTGCGTATCAGTTTCAAGCACGATGATGACGACCTTACTGGCATACAGAGCCTCCAGAGCGACGAGCGGAGCCTCGACGGAGCCATATACAACCTCCGTGGCCAGCGTGTGGAGCGTCCAACCAAGGGCATTTACATCATAAATGGTAAGAAGGTGATTATCAAATAGAATTAATTAGTTTCTTTACATACTATAAGGTTTTAATGGACAAGGGCATCTGTGCGAGCAGGTGCCCTTATCTTTTTAGCATCTGTCGATGATGAAAGTAAAGTGGGGGAAACTTATGCACACCGGGCATAAATATGCCCCAGATCTCAGGCAGACCTATGCACACCGGGCATAAATGTGCCTCAGATTCAAGGCAAACTTATGCACACCGGGCATAAACATGCCCCAGATCTCAGGCAGATTTATGCACACCGGGCATAAGCATGCCCCAGATCTCAGGCAGATTTCTACCCCCCGGGCATTAATTTGTCCCGGATTTAAGGCTGACTTTTCCAATACGGAAGCGACAACTGTGCTTTTTCAGACAAACATCTCCACTTCTGGAATACGATGTCGCAAAATCCACTCATACCATCGGAAAACAAGAATGATTACATCAAAAGTAACATTTTCTATACGAAACCCGACTTTTTATAGACGAATGTACAGTTCTTAACTTATTTTAACTACAAAAACCTTGTTTTTTATCGATAAATATCGTAATTTTGCCGTCGAATTCTTTAAGAATGTCTACCAAACGGCATTTTTTGCCGACGAAATCTTTTCAAATTGAATTATAATTCGCTTAAATAACATTATTAATTTTAAAACTTTTATGAAGATGAAAAAGTATTTGATGACAGGAATCGCAGCGCTGGCACTTTGCGCTGGGTTCACAAGTTGTTCTCATGACCTCGATTCTTACAGCCCTGAGGAAATCCAGCAATTGGAGGCTCAGAAGATTGTTGAAAAGTACAACAAGGCTTTCGAGGCTACATTCGGTAAGCCCGCAGCCGACCAGACTTGGGGCTTCGGTCCTACTGCTGCTGCCCGCACACGTGAGGGTGAATACGCAAACGGCAACATGTGGGCTGCCAAGGATGATGGACGTTATTTGGTTCCCGACCCCCTGACTGATGGCCAGAAGGCTCGCGTGCAGTTCTATTATCAAACAAATCATATTACAAATCCTGTTCAGACAAAGTATGGGAATATAGATTTCTTTATGCAACAGGTATATACTGGTGGTACAGATCCCATTACTAATTACACTGATTATCAGGGTACAAATCCTGCCTATTCTCCAGAAAAATATCAGAGCGTTGCAGATCAGGCAAATAAAACTGCACCCACTCTTGAAGGCGGTATCAAAATGAATCATCTGACTGCAGGTCCTAACGACACACATATCAACAATTTTAATGGTGGTAGTTGTGGTTGGTACGAGAACGTGCTTAACAACGACCCACAGGTACTAAATGATTATCCAAATCCCACAGAAGGTGGTTATCTCGCTAATCAGAACAAAGACTATAACCACAGAGATCAGATTGAACTGATGCTCAATACTAACACCGACTGTTTTGGATTTGCGAATGCTGACGATAGCGATGTGCGTAGAGACCTTTATCACATGGTGTCTGCTGCTGATATCGATGCATATATCACCGCAAACAAGACTGCTTATGATGCATGGCTGGCTGCGAAGAATAAAAAAAATAGTACAAACATTGTGGATGCTATCGTTAACGACTTCTGGGGTCAACTTGGACGTGGCTTCATCGGCTTTGACTATGATATGCTGATTACTGGCGACGTCTTCTGTCAGCCAAATCCATACGATACAAATTTTAACATTTATCTGCGCACTGGTGAAGCAGAAAAGGGAAATCAATATAAAAAAGCATATAAGGGTGGCAAACTCATAGATTATGATGACTTCAATACGAATTATCAGTTCAATTCAAAAGATGTGGTTTATGTAAGAAACGAGACCAATTTCTATTGCGGAACTTTTGAACACCTTACTCTTAATGACCTCTATGTCAAGTATGATGAAAATGGTAATATCAAGACAACTAATGATGGCACTATTAACTATGCTATCAACCTTGACAAGATTGACCAGATGCTTAGAGATGGTTATCTACCTGTACAGGGTAAGAAACTTGAGGAGTGGGTTATGATTGGTGGTTGTAACGATGGCTATTTCAGCGACTGGATTGTTACCTTCATGCCTGGACTACATTACTCCAACGAAGTTCCTCCCACACCCACAACATTGTCTATCCGTGTGATGGCTGAGGACCTGAGCGTCAGTGATCCAAGTCACGACTTCGACTTCAACGATGTTGTGTTCGACGTGGAACGTGTTAATGACAACGAAGCAAAAATTACTCTGCAGGCTGCTGGTGGTACACTGCCCCTCCGCATTAACTGTGACGAAGATGGTAATGGTGGTTGGGAAGTACATGCCGCATTTGAAGTAGAAACCAATATTATGGTCAACACCAACTGGACAGGTTCGAATAGTGCTAGTCACAAACCAGTGGTACTTGGCACAATTACAATAACGAATGGTTTCACAGAAGCCAACTTCTATACAACCGTGAAGAATATCCCCGTGAGAGTTCAGAAGACCGTAAATAATGAAAAGGTTTGGATGTTGTTGCAAGCTCCAAAGGGTAAAGCCCCAAGTAAGTTCGGATGTCCTGTTGGCACAGACTGGGTTGATGAGCGTGTCTTCATTGATAAAATTTACGAATTTACTGAGTGGGTAACAGGTGCAAACTACACTTTGAACCTCAGGGAAAAGACAAACACAAACAATTAAGAACATCAGATACTTTAAATAAGTAATAAAAGGAAGGGGAGCGGTTGCGCGAGCAATCGCTCCTTTATTTCTGTCCCGGGGGGTGAAATTTGAGACAGACCATCCCGAGGTCAGAAAATCGTGCCTGAGTTTCAGGGCAGACTTTCTAGGGGTTGTAATATCTTTGTTACAAAACTTTCGAAGTAGTGCTACTCGCGCGCGGTAGTAGGGTAAACAGGAAAACAACCCGCCTATCCCGCCTATCCCGCACGTAAGATTTTTACTTTAGGTGTAGGATAGGTGGGATGAGTGGGATAAATAGTGAATTTGACATATATATACATGCGTACGCACGAGGGCACTACTAATTTTTTCTACGACAGTACTATTGTTTGTTACGGCAGTACTAATTTCTGCTACGACAGTACTATCTGGCGGCAACTGACCGACCACAAGAAGCGATGGATAATCATCAATCGAACAGAGTGTGCAGGTGGGTAACGCGCGCAACGCGCCCGTACCATTCCATAATGCATAATGATGGAAATTAGAGGTTTCAAAAAACAACTACCTTTGCTATTAAACAAAAATAATGTGAATTTCTTGCAAGTTTCAGAAATTGTTCGTATTTTTGCAACGTGAAACTAAATAATTGAGTATTATGTTAGGAATGGACAGTAAGGAGACTCCTGTGGTAACTGGTAGTTATGCACAAGAAATTCGTGAGGCTGTACGACGTGTACAGACAGGAAATCTCAGTAATACTGAGAAGGATATTGCTGCTCGTTCGGCTAAAATCTGTCATGAATACGATGCAGTCTGGAAATAATGGTAAAAATCCAATAAAACTATCATTTGAGAGAGCCACTGACACCAGTGCTCTCTCAAATTTTACATGTGGCATTGATGTCATTGATGATTTTATACATAGTGAACTGCAAGACTATATCTATATGGGCAGTTGCCAACTCTACCTGATCAGAGACCAAGATGAGGTTGTAGCCATGTATTGTCTGGATAGGCATAATCTGCTATTGTCAGATACTGTTAAAGAGAAAATGCATGAGGGTGCCAAACCTGCTCCTCAGAACGCCCCAGATGCAGACAGCCCCTATTGGTTCAAATCTTTCTTTGAAGCGGTAGAAATAACATATCTGGCTGTGGCCAAATCTCGTCAGCATAAGCACATTGGTTCGTTCATAATTGAACGAATTATGGCAGAAGTGGCAAAAGACGAGAATGTGAAGTGCGACTTTGTAACTGTAAGAGCCCTTAAACATGATAACTATACAGCAGTACCATTCTATCGCAACTGTGGCTTTTTCCCCGCAGAGGAAGAACAGAACGGAAGAAATCTGTTTATGTATCGCATCGTTATCAGATAATCATTAGGACAGTCGATAGAATACACAAAAGTGACGGTTCTTTTTGTGTATAGTTATGTGGCAAAAAATGGCGATTAAGTGTAAAAGTTACAAAAACATTTGGAACTTTCAAATTTTTTTCCTACCTTTGCACTCGAATAAATAAAGTACAAAAGACACTTTATCAAATACTTTAAATAAACTAAGTTATCTAGAAGGAACGGCTGCGGGATGTAGGTGTTCCTTTTTTTGTGGCTTTTATTTTGGTATTTCGCCCGATTATTATTAATTTTGCACTCTGTATGGTACTGAATTGGATTTGGGTGGCGTTTTTTATCGTCGCGTTTTTGATTGCACTGGTGAAACTGGTGTTTCTGGGAGACTTCGAAGTGTTCCCAGCCATGATGGATTCGACGTTTTCCTCGTCGAAGACCGCATTTGAGATATCCTTGGGCCTGACAGGTGTCTTGTCGCTCTGGCTCGGTATTATGAAGATTGGCGAGAAGGGCGGTGTGGTGAATGTGCTGGCCCGTCTGCTGAGTCCTATCTTCACCAAGTTGTTCCCAGACATTCCGAAGGGCCACCCCGTCACGGGCTCTATCTTTATGAATATCGCAGCCAATATGTTAGGCCTGGATAATGCCGCCACGCCGCTCGGTCTGAAGGCGATGGAGCAGATGGAAGAAGTGAAAAATGAAAAGTTAAAAGTGAAAAGAGAAACCGGTGAAATCAGCGAGAGCCAATATCAAGAGTTGAAGGTGACGGCCTCGAACCCGATGATCATGTTCCTCGTGCTGAACACGAGCGGACTGACGCTGATACCCATCTCTATCATGGTGTACCGTGCCCAGATGGGAGCCGCCCAGCCTACGGACATCTTTATTCCGATCCTGCTGGCGACATTCTTCTCCACCCTCGCAGGCATCATCATCACCAGTCTCTTCCAGAAGATCAACCTGCTGAACCGCACGATCCTGTTGACCTTGGGAGGCGCAGCCCTCGTGGTGGCAGGCATCATCTGGGGCTTCGGACAACTCGACTCTGTATTAATGAATAAGGTGAGTACGTCGGCAGCGAACATCCTGTTGATGACGATTATCATCGCCTTCATCCTGGCAGGCATCCGCAAGAAGGTGAATGTCTACGATGCCTTCATCGAGGGAGCGAAGGAGGGTTTCCAGACGGCAGTGAGGATTATCCCCTATCTGGTGGCTATCCTCGTTGGAATCGGCGTGTTCCGTGCCTCTGGGGCGATGGATATGCTGATCGACGGCATCAAATGGGGCGTAGAGGCCTGTGGCTGCAATACTGACTTCGTGGGAGCCCTGCCGACAGCCCTGATGAAACCCCTCTCAGGCTCTGGCGCACGAGGGATGATGGTGGATGCTATGACAACCTATGGTGCCGACTCGTTCGTGGGTCGTCTGAGTTGTATCTTCCAGGGCTCGACAGACACCACCTTCTATATCCTCGCCGTCTACTTTGGCAGCGTGGGTATCGTGAAGACCCGTCACGCTGTGACCTGCGGTCTGCTGGCAGACCTCGCAGGCATCATCGCAGCGATAGCAATAGCGTATATGTTCTTTGGATAAGATATGGGCAAACTTCAAACCATCGCAAAGGATACAGCCATCTATGGTCTGTCAAGTATCATAGGCAGGTTCCTGAACTACCTGCTCGTGCCACTCTATACCGCCAAACTCTCGGCAGCCTCGGGCGGCTACGGGGTCATTACAAATATGTACGCGTATGTGGCACTGATCCTGGTGATCCTCACCTTCGGTATGGAGACCACCTATTTCCGCTTCACCAACAAGACGCACACCGACTCGCAGGTGGTCTATTCCACCACCTTGATCAGCGTGGGCACGGTATCGGCTCTCTTCGCAGCACTGGTAGTCATCTTCATCACGCCGATTAGTCGGGTGATGGGCTACGAGGATCACCCGGATTGGATATGGGTGATGGCGCTGACGGTGGCTATCGACGCCTTCCTCTGTATCCCCTTCGCCCACCTGCGGCAGCAGAAGAAAGCGGTCGAGTTTGCTCTACTGAAATTGCTGAATATCGTGGTGAGCATCCTGCTCAACCTCATCTATTTCGCCTGGGTAGGCGGTAAGGACGTGGGTTATGCCTTCTACATCAACCTCTTCTGCACGGGAATGCTGGCCGTATGCCTCTTTCCGGAGTATACGGGCTTCCGCTGGAGACTCGATAAGAAACTGCTGCGCACGATGCTCGGTTACTCGTGGCCTATCCTCGTGCTGGGTATTGCAGGCATCCTGAACCAGACGGCCGACAAGATGATCTTCCCCTATATCTACGAGGGCAGTCATAAGGAGATGCTGGAGCAACTCGGCATCTATGGTGCCTGTTCGAAGATTGCGATGATTATGGCGATGATCACCCAGGCCTTCCGCTTCGCCTACGAACCGATTGTGTTCGCAGGGGTGAAGGAAAAAGGGCAGCACGAGATGTACGAACAGGCGATGAAGTACTTCATCATCTTCACGCTGCTGGCATTCCTCCTCGTGGTGGGATATATCGACATCCTGAAATTCATCGTCAGAAACCCCGACTACTGGGTGGGCCTGAAGGTGGTGCCGATTGTGATGGTGGCAGAGATCATGATGGGTGTCTACTTCAACCTGTCGTTCTGGTATAAGATCATCGACAAGACCATCTGGGGCGCCTGGTTCTCGGGTATCGGATGTGCCGTGTTGCTGGCAGTGAACTATTTCTTCGTGCCTAAATACGGGTATATGGCCTGTGCCTGGGGAGGTGTGGCAGGCTATGGCGTGGCGATGGTTACGTCGTATTTCGTCGGACAGAAGTACTATCCCCTCAACTATCCGCTGAAGGAGATAGCGCTCTACACTTTCTTCGCCGCCGTCGCCTTCGGAGTGATGACGTACCTGCGCGAGAGTCAGCCGTTATGGCTCTCTCTCACTGTAAATACATTGCTCATCTTGGGCTTCCTCGCCCTGATCATCAAGCGCGACCTGCCCTTGAGCAGCCTGCCAGTCATAGGCCGAAGATTCCGGCATTAGCCGGAGAGCCCGGACGACCCGGATAACTCGGAAAGCCCGGATGACTCGGGAAACCCGAAAAAACGATAAAAAAAACAAAAATATGCCTGATAAGAAGAATGCCCCTTCCATCAACCACTATGCCGACGGCACTACCAGTGTCTTGCGGAAGGCGGTAGTATATACTAACCTGCGATTCTATCAGCGCAGCGACGTGCTCTACCAATTGACACAGGTGTTCTGTCAGAAGTATCTGCCGAAATATGGTGACCGCACGGTGGATCAGATGATACAAAGTGCACGGAGCACAAAACAAAATATTGCTGAGGGCAGTAGCGACGGGCAGACTTCTACAGAAGTTGAACTCAGACTTTTAGGCATTTCCCGTGGCAGCAACTTGGAACTTCTGGAAGACTTTCAAGACTATCTGAAACGTAAGGGTATCGAAGAGTGGTTCGGTAAGCATCCTCGATTTGAATCCCTGCATCAATTTTGCAAGAGCCATAGCAAATACGAAGACTATCAGGCCCTGCTGCCTAAGATGAATGATGAAGAACTGGCGAATATGGGCATCTGTCTTTGCCATCAGATAGATTCTGCGCTGACGAAGTATATTGAGAAGAAAGACCGTGAGTTCACTACTGAAGGGGGTATCAAGGAACGTATGACTGCCGCCCGACTTGAACAAAGGGAAACGCAAAAGGAAATCATCGCCCGGCAAGCGCAAGAGATTGAGGGGCTTCAAAGGGAGATCGCGCGCCTCAAAGCGCTTCTTAGGGAGGCTGGAGAACCCGGAAGACCCGGAAGACCCAGGAGAGCCAGATGAGCCAGATGAGCCAGAAGGACCCGGAAGACCCGGAAGACCCGGAGGAGCCGGAAGACCCAGATGAGCCAGATGAGCCAGAAGGACCCGGAAGACCCGGAAGAACCGGAAGAACCGGAAGACCCAGATGAGCCAGAAGGACCCGGAAAAACCGGAGAGCCCGGATGACCCGGAGGAGGCGGATGAGCCGATGGAAGGAATCTGGGGAATGAGTAAACAATAATAAACAATGATAATAACAATGAGGAAAAAGATCTATTTTATTCTACTCTTTATGATTCTCATGCCGAGTGCTTTAAAGGCCGACGAGGGCATGTGGACACTGTACAACCTGCCGAATGCCGTCTATGAGACGATGAAGCAGGAGAACTACGAACTGCCATACGGTGCCCTCTATGAGGGCGATGATGCCATAAAGAACTGTGTAGTGCTCTTTGGAGGCTACTGCTCTGGCGTGGTGGTGTCGCCTGACGGACTCGTGTTTACGAATCACCACTGCGGCTTTGAGTCTATCCGCAGCCACTCTACGGTGGAACATGACTATATGCTCAACGGCTTCGTGTCGAACTCGTACGAGGAGGAACTGCCCAACAAGAATCTCTACGTGAGTTTTATGGTGGAGCAGAAGGATGTGACAGACCAACTTGATGCGCTGGGACTCAACACGCTTCCTGAAAGCAAAAGAGGCGGTTTCATCGACTCTCTGGAGAATGTCTTCCAGAAAGAAGTACACGCTCAGGACTCTACCCTCCGTG
>Ga0247610_10006709_pt1 | contig 11933 bp, 8 predicted proteins | sample 174DNAGHGhighgp2_FD_193483 | JGI IMG/M metagenome (GOLD analysis project Ga0247610, IMG submission 193483) | Sheep rumen microbial communities from Palmerston North, Manawatu-Wanganui, New Zealand - 1742 DNA GHGhigh gp2 | ecosystem: Host-associated > Mammals > Digestive system > Stomach > Rumen ...
GGAAGAGACCAAGCCTCGGGTCCTTATTTCTACTGGAAGGATGGAACGATGTATGAAGACCATTCCCCGGGCATCGGCGGCTCGCACGGTTTCAGGCATGAGTTTGTGCTCGATTGCCGCGCTGCCTCGCACCCCATCACCGAGGGGCTGCCTGCCCGATGGAAACACGCTACCGACGAACTTTACGACAGGATGAGGGGGCCGGGGGGCATAAAAGACCTGCTCTATACCGCCTTTTCCTCAACCGAACAGAAAGGCTCCGGCCGTGAAGAACCCCTCATCTTCACCGTGGAATATGGCAAGGGAAGGGTCTTCCATATCATGCTTGGCCATTGCGGAAACAGTCTGGATGACAATCCTGCCATGCAATGTGCAGGGTTTCAAACGCTCCTCTTGCGAGGGGCCGAATGGTGCGCTACAGGAAAGGTCACACAGCCTGTCCCGAAAGACTTCCCCACTGCCGACATGGTGTCACTTCGACCCTACTACCACCCCAATCAATAGAAGTTCATGCTTGACCAATATGCGTGGCGTCAAGATACTGGATAAAGAAGAAATGATGTGATTTTTCCCATTTAGAATCATTAAGAAATGCGACGGACGACCGTTTTTTCTGTCAGACGTTAATGTCGCTAAAACAATTATAATATGAGAAAAGTAAAGAAAAGCATGGTGGTACTTGCTATGTTGGCAAGTACTTGTGGTATCCAAGCACAAAATGTAACCCGATTCACCACAACGGAAAGCATCTCTTGGGTGCAGTCAAAAGGAAAGTTGTCGGACAAGGCTTTGGGCACGATTGTCGCTTCTGTCGACGGAACGGAGAACGGGGTCGTTTTCCGGGCGTGGGGCACCACGTTCAACGAACTCGACTGGGATGCTTTCAACTTGTTGTCGCGTGACAACCAGGACGAGGTGATGAAAAACATCTTCTCGCCGTCAGGCGACTTGAGATTCACCCATGGACGTGTGTCGATGAACGCCAACGACTATGCTCGAAGCTGGTATAGTTGCGACGACGTGGTGGGCGACCTCGGGCTGCATTACTTCAACATCGAGCGCGACAAGCGCAACATCATTCCCTTGGCTCGAGCTGCACAAAAGTATTGTCCCCAACTCCAACTCTTCATGAGTCCATGGAGTCCGCCCTCCTGGATGAAAATCAACCAGGACTATCCCGTGTCTCCCAACAAATACAACAAGATGGATGAGCGCCAGGGGTATCTGCTCCACATGGACAAGGAAGTGCTGTATGATGCCGACGAGATGAAACTGCTGGGCGACCGCGACGGTGTGTTCCCGAGGCGCCTTGCTGCACAAGACTTCTTCATCCAAGACCCTCGGTACCTGCAGTGCTACGCCAATATGTTCTGCCGTTTCATTGAACTATATGCAGAACAGGGGATTCCCATCACAAAGGTGATGTATCAGAACGAGGCTTATTCCTATACGCCCTATCCGGGATGCGCGTGGACGGCTGAGGGCACCTTGCGTTTCAACAATGAATACCTTGCACCAACATTGGCAAAGTTTCATCCGGAAGTGGAACTATGGATTGGCACGTTCAACACCAACCGCCTTGACTATGTGGAAAAAATCCTTGACGACCCGACCCTTCAAGCCAATGTGAAAGGGGTGGGCACGCAATGGGAGTGTCGCGAAAACCTCCCGGAAATGAGGAAGCGATACCCCAAGTTCCGTTTCATGGTCAGCGAAAGCGAGTGTGGAAACGGAAAAATGGACTGGGCTGCTGGTGAGCACACCTTCTTCCTACTTTCAGACAATTTGGGAAACGGCTGTGATGAATATTACAACTGGAATTTCATCCTTCAGGATAACGGGATGTCGACATGGGGGTGGACCCAAAACGCACTCATACAGGTGGACGGAAAGACCCGAAAAATAAGATACACGCCAGAATACCAGGCATACAAGCATTTCAGCCATTTCATCGAGCCTGGTGCCGAGATGGTGGCATACGCAGGTAGGGAATACTCCAAGACTCCTGTCGTCGTGTTCAGGCAAGGACAAAAAGTCATGGTCACGGCAGGCAATTTCACCGACACGGAATCCAAGTTCAGTGTGAAGGTCAAAGGCAAATACCTTAACATGTCCCTGCCTCCACATTCATTCAACACATATGTGATAGGAAAGTAATCATCAAAACAAACACAGCTATGGCAAGCGACAAAGACATTGTGCAATATATCGCCGACCAATGCTCTGGGGCAGGCGTTATCACCGTCAAGAAGATGTTTGGCGATTACGGCATCTATTGCAATGGAAAGATCTTCGGTCTCATCTGCGACGACCGTTTCTATGTGAAACCTACCGAGGCGGGGCGCTCATTGCTTAGGGTCGTCGACTTGCAACCCCCTTACGAAGGAGCCAAGGATTATTTCTACATCGCGGATGTGGATGACCACGACTATCTCGCCACTTTGGTACGCGAGACATGCAAAGAGCTTCCAGAACCAAAGCCGAAAAAAAAGAAGAAATCAGAGTAATCTGAATAATTAGAGTACAGGGTGTCCATTTTGTAATCTGTTTTTTCATAAGTAGGTGTTCAAAATTAGATAATAGTATTTTATGATTTATTTGGATGCAGATTTTTCATAAATTGCTCACGCTCGGCCATTCGCAAGCAAGCTTGTATGGCACTCGCTGACTCGCAATTTTGCTTTCAGACGAAGGTGTATAGCGGGCTATGTAACTGAGGATGAGAGGAAAATATGCGCCAAAGAGACATAAAAGACTATCTGCACCTACAAATAGGATATATATAGATAATTTTGAATACCTACTTAAAGATTCCGTTTCGCTTCCTATGCCAAGAGGCCTCGTCCAACAATCGGTGCGCATATCCCCTCCCCTCGAGGCGAGGGGCCTCATCGCACCCATTGCAGGATTGGTGCCCACTCTTTTGCTTTGCATCCTTGTGGGGTGTTCATTCCCCGTATTCTTCGATATCGAGGCAAGCGTGAAGGATCACTTGTCTATTGTCATCTTCTTCCAGGTCGTGTTTCCAATGCTCCTCTTCCTTTCAAGAATCGTGAAAGGATTATAAGGCTAAGCAATAAGCATTTTAATGATTCGGAATATTCGGAGCTATCTAGATTGCTCCGAATACTCCAATTAGGCATCATCCTGTTTCAGTTTTTTGTGGAAATAATGATTTTTGCTGTTGGCAGGCTGCTCTTGACGCTGACCTTGGCTTTTCCCGCCCCCGTCGTGCTGCGAACGACGATGATGGCTCGGCCTTTCCAAGTCGTCACACGAGGGGTGGGGTAGGGTTCTGTGTCTTTCAAGTCGGCACTGGCGGCAGCTAGCAGACGGCCACAACCACTGACGGTCACTTCACAAGGAATAGAGGCATCGGGACATAAGCGACCTTCACGGTCCACCACCTCCATGGTTACATATGCAAGGTCTTGACCATCGGCGGTGATGGTGCGACGGTCGGTGGTTAGTCTCAGACGTGCCGGCTCGCCTGCCGTGCCAAGGGTGACCCTATGACCATCGGCTTCCGCACGGAGCGTGCCGGGTTGATAGGGTAGGGTGAAGACCGCCTTGTACTGTGTGTCATGTCCAACACTTTTTTTCCCAATCAGTTGGTCGTTCAAGTAAAGACTCACCTCCGGTTGCTTGGTGTAGACTTCCACTTCCACAGGCTTGCCTTCCCAACCTTCCCAATTCCACGATTCCCAAGTCGGCCACACGCTCCATTGTGTTTCCCGTATTTCGCCGTGATAGCCGCTGGGTTCTTTTACGGCCATATAGAGTCCCGGCGTGTCGTTCCACAACATTTCACGATAATGGCTGATGGGCTTTCTCCATCCTGTGATGTCCACGTCGCCACAATAGGCACCATGCCATTCGGGCTGACCTCCTGCAACATAATGCTCACCCTCGCGCTCACCTTTATAATAATAGCGACCGATGCCCGACTCACCGAGATAGTCGAGGCCTGTCCACACGATGTCGCCCACCACGTAAGGATGGTCTGTCACGACGACCCAGTTCTGGAAGGCATCTCTAGGATAACTTTCCGTCTGCCACATCACGCGCTGCGGATCACGTTCATGGTCGGTCTTATGCTTGAATATCATATAGTTGTAGCCCACCACGTCGAGCACCTCGGCATGCGGGTCGTAAATTTCCCAGTCGCGGTCCCATGAACAGAGCGCCTCGGTGACAGGGCGAGTGGTGTCTTTCTCGAGGATGGCCTGTTTCAACTGTCGGGCGGTGGTGATGACTCGAATATCCTTGCGCTCCATCACTTCGTTGCCGATGCTCCAGGATATGATGCATGGGTGGTTGCGGTCGCGTAGCACCATGGCGTGGATGTCGTCGCGATAACAAGAGTCGATAACCGTCGAGTAGTCATAAGCAGTCTTGGCAGTGCGCCAACCATCGAAAGCCTCGTCGATGACCAGGATGCCAAGACTGTCGCAAGCATCCAAGAAGGCACGAGTGGAGGGATTGTGGCTCGTACGGATGAGGTTGAAACCTGCCTCCTTCATCAGTCGCACCTTGCGTATTTCAGCAGCATCGAAGGCCATGGCTCCCAGTATACCGTCGTCGTGGTGCACACAGGCGCCATTAATGAGTACTTTCTTGCCATTAAGCATGAAACCTTTCTCGGCATCAAACGAGAAGGAGCGCACGCCGAAGCGCACCGGTTCCGCTTTTTCGCCATTGATGGACACGTCGAGCGTATAGAGATAGGGCGTATCAGGAGACCATAGACGAGGACGAGCAATCGTATAACTGAAGAAAACCGTCTTTCGCTCTCCACTTTTCAGGTAGAGTTGCTGTTCTTCGCATCCTGCAACGGACACTTTTGCTTGCTGGTCCATTTCAGATTCGTTCTCTATCTCCACTTCCACCTTGACCTTGGCTTCTTCAGCCGAAACTTCTGGCGTGGTGACGAAGATACCGTTTTCTGCAATATGGTCTTTCGGCATGGACAGCAACCATACATGACGGTAGATGCCAGAGCCACTATACCAACGGCAGTTGGGTTGGGCGCTGTTGTCCATTTTCACCACGACCTCGTTCATCGCTTTATTGCCTCGATGGAGAAAGTGGGTGATGTCTACTGTGAATGGCGTGTAGCCATAGGCATGTTGTCCGGCCTTTTGGCCGTTGATGAACACCTCGGCACGCTGATAGACTCCTTCGAAAAGCAATTTTACCACTTCACCTTCAGGTGTTGCAAACGTCTTTCGGTATTCGCCACAACCTCCTGGGTACCAACCTCCACCAGTGCCTGTCGCACCCTTTCCAGAGGATGGACCAGCATGGATGTCCCAGTCGTGTGGCAGGTCCACATTCATGCTTTTCCCGTTTTGAACAAACTGCCAGCCGAAATCCATCAGTTGGCGCCCCACATTCCCTTTTGCAAACAAGCCCAACGTTGTCATCAGGCAGATGGATAGCAAAACACATTTTTTCATCATGTCATTCAAATAATTATGATGCAACAAAAATAAGCATTTTTTCCATAACAAACGTTTTGAGGGATGAAAAATCAACATTTTCACCTCCTTTTTGATACTCTTCAAACTCCATTTCCCTATCTCTTTTACATCGTTTTATCACAAATCGGTGCAGATTATCCCAAGAACTTGCAAAGATGAGGGTTTTTGCATACCTTTGCATAGAATAAAAATGTTGCGATATGAAAAAACTGCTGATTGTTTTGTCGATGCTGGCAACTATGTCGTTGAATGCACAGGACATGGCGCATTACAAGCGAATAGTGAAAGAACTGAGTTCCTCCAAGTACCAAGGACGCGGCTATGCTCGCGGCGGTGCCAACAAAGCAGGGAGGTTCCTGCAGAAGGAGTTCATTAAAGCTGGTGTTGATGAAGTGGTGTGCCAACCCTTCAAACTGGAAATCAACACCTTCCCCGGCCGAATGAAATTGTCTGTCGACGGCAAGAAGCAAATACCTGGAGTCGACTTCACCATGCGTGAATACTCGCCTGGGGTCAAGGGTACGTTTCCACTATACCATATCGACACCTTGACTTACGACTCTGAAAAGATTTTTCGTGATTTGGCCCTTCCAGAGAACAATGGAGCCTTTGTGGTCTGCGACTTCATGTTCTCCTACAAGCACAGAGATGACTTCAAACGTTTGCAAAGCAAGGAATGTGCCAATGGAGGTCTGCTCTTCACCTGGGAAGAACCCATGAAGTTCTACAAGGCTTATGGCGAAAAGGTGGGGGACAAGCCTATCATATGGGTGCCTTACCGCTTCCCGAAAGATGCAAGAACCATCACCGCCGATATCGATAACAAATTCTTGAAAGACTACGAATGTTTCAATGTTATCGCCAAAGTGGAAGGGCGACGACATGACAGCTGTTTTGTATTCACGGCACATTACGACCATCTCGGGAACCTTGGACGGAAGGTGTTCTATGCTGGAGCCAACGACAACGCTTCCGGCACCGCCACCATCGTCACCTTGGCTGCTTATTATGCGAAGAACCAACCGGAATACGACATGTATTTCATCGCCTTCTCCGGTGAGGATGCGTACCTCAGAGGCTCTGAGTATTTCGCCAATCATCCTATCGTGCCGCTGAAGCAAATCAAGTATCTCTTCAACATCGACATGATAGGCGACAACAACCCCACGGCTTACTGCGAGGTGAGCGACGAAGGTATGCGGGGCTACCCCTTGTTTGAGGAAATCAACAAGGAAAGACATTATTTCAACGCACTCAACCGTGGTGAACTGGCAGGCAATAGTGATCACTATCCCTTTGCCACGAGGCATGTGCCCTGCATCTTCATAGAAAATGAAAAAGGTGATGCTTTCAAGTATTACCACACCATACACGACAACTGGAAGAATGCCCTATTCGATAGCTATGAACCTGTCTTCCGGCTGGTACGCGATTTCGTGGAAAGATTTTGAAAATTGAATTTTTATTCAATTGAAGATTGAAAATTGAAAATTGATTTTTTACACTCCCGTTGTTCACGATGTAACTTTAGGGGGCGACGCTTCCCAGCGTCGCCAGTGCGCACCAAGTACGCCCCCAGAGTCTTCACTCCCGTTGTTCATGATGTAACTTTAGGGGGCGACGCTTCCCAGCGTCGCCAGTGCGCCCCCAGTACGCCCCCAGAGTCTTCACTCCCGTTGTTCATGATGTTACTTTAGGGGGCGACGCTTCCCAGCGTCGCCAGTGCGCACCCAGTACGCCCCCAGAGTCTTCACTCCCGTTGTTCACGATGTAACTTTAGGGGGCGACGCTTCCCAGCGTCGCCAGTGCGCACGCAGTGCGCCCCCAGAGTCTTCACTCCCGTTGTTCACGATGTAACTTTAGGGGGCGACGCTTCCCAGCGTCGCCAGTGCGCACCCAGTGCGCTACCAGAGTCTTCACTCCCGTTGTTCATGATGTTACTTTAGGGGGCGACGCTTCCCAGCGTAGTCGTGAGCAAGTGGCCAGTGCGCATATCCCCTCCCTGTAGGGTCAGGTCTTGTGCTTGACCGCAAAGGGGCTGGGGTCTTTGATTAAAAGTCGATACAACAAATTGGAAACCCTATTCCAGAAATGAAAATGCCTTACAAAACACGGGCTTGTCTTGTTTGGCAATCGGTTGTGAAGTGAAGCCTGAAGGGCTGGGACGACCACAGGCAGGTGGTGGAGTGAAGAGTAACCCCTGCTCGACGATGATATGAAATCAACAACCCCGAAGGGGGTGGCAGAGCAACGATATGACGAGTATGAAGTTATCATTCTGCCACCCCCTTCGGAGTTCTTTCAACATCAAACCAAGATATGACAAATCAAGTATGAAAGTGAAATGATGTAGGCAAAAAGAATATGTGACATACTGATGGGATTCATCGAAAAAAGTGTTATTTTTGCATGCATTTTGAAATATATGTTGGTGATGTGCGAGATGGTCGCAGAGTCAATTATGCTTGAGTCATACCGAGGCGATGCGACGATAGCACCAGAAAGAATCATAATCGATATGAAGAAAAACATTTGTTTGTTAGGTGTCATTGCACTGGCGCTGTCTGTCCCTTCGGCCATCAGCGCACAACGTAAGCAATCTTTTGATGAGGGTTGGCGCTTTCATCGTGGCGAAGCCATCAATGCCGAGACCGTGAATTACGACGATTCCCAATGGCGCGAGGTTATTGTGCCCCATGATTTCAGCATGGAGCCTGTAGCCTACGCTCACGACTATCGCGAGCAAACAGCCGAGTGGAAGGACTGGCAGGTGGGACCATTCTCCCGACTCAGCATCGGTGATTCCGATACAGGCCAGACAGTGAACGGCTCGGGGTGGTATCGCAAGACGTTCCGACTGCCTGGCGCTTCCATCGACGAAGCCATACGGCAGAAAGTGTTCCGCCTCCGCTTCGACGGTGTCTACAACCAAGCCGAGGTATGGGTGAACGGCAAGAAGGCGGCGATGAACGTCTTTGGGTTCATGCCCTTTGTGGTTGACTTGAATGCCATCCTGAGCGACAAGTCATACCGCAACAAACAGGACGAGCAATTGGTCACCATCGCCGTGAGGACCATCAGCGAGGGACTGAACTGCCGCTGGTATGCTGGCAGTGGCATCTATCGCCATGTGTGGTTGGAGACGACCAGCCCGCTGCATCTGGACGAGTGGGATACGTATGTCGATGCCTCGGTGGTGGAAGGGAAAAATGCGAAAGTTAAGGTGTCGGCCAAGGTCTTCAACGAAAACGCCACGCCGGCTGTTGGAATGATGAAAGTGGAGATAGCCGATGCGGATGGCCGTGTGGTGGCTACCGCCGACCAACCCTTCTGCGACACCGTTGCATTCACCCAACTCTCCGTGAAGTCTCCGCGCTTGTGGTCGGTCGATTCACCTTACCGCTATACCGCCCGTGTCAGCCTGCACACCGACTCGGGTGAGCACGATGCCTTGGTCATCCCCTTCGGCATCCGTACCATTTCGTTTTCCGTCGATAAGGGATTCCTGCTCAATGGCAAGCCGATGAAACTGCGTGGAGGATGTGTCCACCATGACAATGGCCTGCTCGGAACCGCCGCCATCGACCGTGCCGAAGTGCGAAAGGCGGAGCTGTTGAAAGCACAGGGCTACAATGCCGTGCGCACCAGTCACAACCTGCCTTCCGTGGCCTTCCTCCATGCCTGCGACAGTCTCGGTCTGCTGGTCATCGACGAATGCTTCGACCAGTGGGAAGAACCCAAGCGACGCGACGACTACAGCAACTATTTCTCTAAGGAAAAGCAGGTCATCGTCGATGGAAAACCCGTGGGCACGGGCGTCACCAATTTCGAATACGATGCCGCACTGATGGTGCGTCGCGACCGCAACCACCCCTCGGTTGTCATGTGGAGCATAGGCAATGAGATAGCCCAGCGTTCCGACGTGCCGCGTGGCAAGGAGATAGCCGATGCCATCACTCGCGCCATCAAGCACGAGGACACTACGCGCCCGACGACTCTCGCCGTGAACGACTACTGGGACCGTAGGCCGCAGAAGATGACATGGGAGAAGGATTCGCCAAGGGCGTTTGAACTGGTAGAGGTGGGTGGCTACAACTATGAATTGAGCCGCTACGAGGGCGACCACGAGAAGTATCCCCACCGCATCATGTATGGGTCGGAATCATACCCCAATGCCGTGGCGGCTATATGGAACAAGGTCAACCGTCTCCCTTATGTCATCGGTGATTTTGAATGGACGGCTATCGACTACATCGGTGAGGCCGGCCTCGGGCACGCCCTTGAGCGCAGCGACCGCGGACGTTGGATACAGCTGCTGGCGTGGCCGTGGTTCAATGCCTGGTGCGGCGACATCGACCTCATGGGCGTCAAGAAGCCGCAATCCTACTACCGGGACGTCGTGTGGGGTGAACGCCCGATTGCCATGGCCGTGCGCCCGTCGGTTACCGACGGTGAATATGAAGATGCACTGGGGTGGTGCTGGACAGCCGAGGAGAACCACTGGAACTGGCACGACCGCGCCTACTATGATGGTCCGAACGCATGCGGCTACCTGCCCGTTGACATCCGTCCGGAGAAGTACGACAACGCCACGCTGAAAACAGGAGTGGTGCACGACGTGAACGGGCACCGTAGCGATTCCTTGCGTGTCAACGTCTATACGCGTGAATCTCGAGTGCGCTTGTCGGTCAACGGCCGTGTCCTTGGCGAACAGGATGTCGACCCCGAGACCTATACAGCATCTTTCCGTGTGGCCTACGAACCTGGGGTGCTGAAGGCGGAGGTCGTGAAAGGGAAGCGGGCGGAGGTGACCTTCCGCACATCAGGAGCCCCGGCAGCCATACAGTTCGTGCCCGTGAATGGCGGTCGTCCTGCTGGCAGCTCTGTCATTTCCTCCTCGCACAACGACCTCGCCTACATCTATCTTCGTGTGGTGGATGCTGACGGCAATCTCTGTCCGACAGCCGAAATACCTCTTGACATCAAGACTTCCGGCGCTCGTCATATCGCTGTTGCCGGCACCGGCCATCCCTATGACCTTCACTCCTTCCGCTCTCTGACTCCCACCACCTTCCGCGGCCAGGCCCTCTTGGTCATCCAGCCTCAGGAAGAAAAGGGTGTGGTCAACATCACCGCTTCATCGCCTAAATTCGTTTCTGATGGAACGTTCAGCGTTGTAATGGAGTGATTTTGGATGAAACAGGTCTACAGTCTCTAAGGAAGGGAGGATGCGCCTTGGGCGTAAAAAGTCTACGGACTTAAAGGACTCAAAGGACCCAAGGAGGCCATATGAGTCTCAAAAGGAATGGGATTCGCCTAGCGCATATAGTCCTTTCAGTCCTAAAAGTCCGTAGACATTTCCCAAGACAACAAGAAATCTACACTCGCAATAGGTCTGGGGGGCAATCAAAGAAAATGTCATCCTTCATGATAGAAACAGGATGGAAGACGAATATGTCTTTTGAATAAGAAAAGAAAAACAATATGACTCCAGGTTTAGCATTATTAGTGAAATGCCCTTATTGTGGCACAAAGAAAGAGTTGATGACTTTGGCTTCCGGCAACACTTTCGGGGCTGATTATTGGTCTGACAACAAACAGGTGGCACCGATGCTGCCCTCGGCATCGCCCGTGCAGAAATGTCCCCATTGCGGGAAGTACTATTTGAAGAGCAAGCAACAATCTGAAAGGGGTGACGATTATTCCTTCGAGACCGGAGACCTTTCCTATCTTGAATGGAAGGATGCCTTCTCTCAATTTGTCTGTCAATCAGGCCAAAAAGACTTGAACAGGCATACACTGATTACCGACGATGACATGGTCAACATCAGGTTTTGGTTGATTCAGGCCTATAACGACTATTTCCATAGGGAAAGGATGGCAGAACCGTCACGAAAGGAATATGCATTTTTCTGTGGCGTGGTCAATGATTTCATCGACACATTTGATTGGTCTTCGGTCAAGAATCCTCTTTTGAAAGCCGAGTTTTATCGTGAAGCAAATGAGATGGAGAAATGTGCCGAGGTCTTGGAATCCATATCCTATGACCAGTTGCAAGATTTTGAAAAAGGAATCTTTGAGGGCATCAAGATGAGGATGGAAAAGAAAGACATCGCTGTCTACAAATTGTTTGTTTAGACTGCCCTGCCAACATAGGGTTTGTTTTTATTGCAACCGGTTGTGTAGTGAAGCCCTTCGGGGTTCGTTCAACATCAAACCAGGATGAAGCATGTCAATAATGAAGTAAAAACCCTTACAAATGGAAGCCTTTTGAGGTGTCGTCATTTCTATTTTCCATGTATTTTTAGTAAAAGTAAAAAATAAAATCATTATCCGCATCTTTCCGATAACGCCCCGAAGGGGCAATAAGCCTCCAGCCCAGGGCAACGCCCTGGGAAATTGGGAAGGAGGCAATCGCCCTGTAGGGGCATAAGCCTTTCATCTACAAAT
>Ga0247610_10006710_pt1 | contig 11932 bp, 12 predicted proteins | sample 174DNAGHGhighgp2_FD_193483 | JGI IMG/M metagenome (GOLD analysis project Ga0247610, IMG submission 193483) | Sheep rumen microbial communities from Palmerston North, Manawatu-Wanganui, New Zealand - 1742 DNA GHGhigh gp2 | ecosystem: Host-associated > Mammals > Digestive system > Stomach > Rumen...
AACTGGAAAAATTGCCGAAATTGGAATTTTTACTTTTCCTAAATATAGAAAACAAGGCGTATGTTCTAGATTGGTAAAACAAGCTATTCAATATGCTTTAAAAAATAAAATAGATATAGTTGCTGATTGCACTCCTGAAGGCTATCAAACATTATTATCTTTAGGCTTTAAAGAAAGCACTGAGAAAAGAGTTTGGTTAAATTATAGTAAAGTAAAGCTATTAAAAAAGGAGATGTTATAATGCAAATTACTTTAAAATTTGAAGGTATTGATTGTGCAAATTGTGCAAACAAGTTAGAAAATAAATTAAATAAAATTAAAGGTGTAGAAGCTAATATTAGCTTTGTTGCAGGTAAGATTTTATTAAATTTAGAAACAGAAGAACTTTTAGAAGTAGTCAAAAAAACTTGTTATAAAGTTGAACCAGATATAAAATTATCTTTATAAAAAATAAAACCGGAGGTAAACATCAATGAGAAAAATGCTTATATATGTTCCTAAAGAAAAACCTTATTTATATGTTAATCCTGATGTGTTAAAAACATCTTATGATAGATATATCCTTTCTAATGAAAAAAATTTTTCTACATTTGGAGAACCATTAACACCTTTAAATGGAAAAATTATAGGTGAGTTTGAATATGAAATTGAACACGTTATGACTAATGGATTATATGATAGATTTAGCACTTCTAAAACTGAGCAAGAAGAATTATTAAAAAAATCTTGTTTAACTTTAGAAGAAATACACAATTATCTTTTAGGGAATAATGACGGTGGATGGTCAATCAAAATTAAAAATCTTAATATATATGATCAACCTAAAGAGTTAACTGATTTTTATAAAGACGATAAAGGCTTCCAAACTGCTGTTGAATATTATAATTGGTATTTACCTGCTGATTGTAAATTTATTCATCCTATAGATAGAGCTCCTCAAAATATGATGTATGCAAGAGATAGGATGCTTAATGAATATATTTTAATCTCAATCAGATCTAATTGGTCTTATGAAATTGCTAAAGGCAATAAAACACTTGAAATTCGTAGAAAAATTTTAAATGAAATGTATAAACGATATTGTTCAGGAGAGTTTTATGAGTAAAAAAATAATTTGTGATATTGATTATGCCGGTGGTGAACATTTTCCTATTGGTGAAACTAAAAATAAATTATGGGAATTATTAGATAACAAACTTGTTAAAGGTGAAGACATTCATATTATTTTAAATTCACCTTTACAATTATTAGCTGTAGATTATTACGCTTTAAAAAATAATTGCATTCTCGAAGTTAAAATTCCTACAGAAACTAACGGTTTTGAAGTAGTTTCTGGAGAAAATTTGTATAAAGCTCATTATTATTTAAATAAAGAGTATATAAGATTAAGTGACGAAATGTCAAAACTTGAAGATGAATTAGAGCAAACTAAAGAAACTAAAAAGGAGTTGAAATAATATGAATAAAGAACTTTTTAATTATATTGCTTTCGAGCATAAGCGATATTATTTAAACAACCAAGATGATGCTACTAATCTTAAATCAATAGAAGAATATAATAAAGAAATTTATTCTAATTTTGATGAAGATATGACATTAACCGATGAAGAAAAGGCTTTTGCATTATGGAATTGGAATATAGGCTATGAAAGAGTTCAATCTCTATCTTCTATTTTAAGATTTCCTGTTAAAGATGAAGAATTTCTTGATTCTGAAAAACAAATCTTAGATATTTTTTCTAAAATAGATGCAAAAGAAGTTTATATTTATTCTAAAAGAAAAGCCAACTTTTTTTATCTTTTCCCTTCTGATAATGTGAATTCAAATATTGAAAATAAAAAAAATAACAATAATTTTAAAGAGGAAGTTTCATCTGATAATATTACAATGTCAAATATAAATTCGAATATAAATTCAAAAAATAATCAAACAATTTTCAATTCATCCGATTTAGATACTGTTTTGCGTAATAATGATTACAAATTAGCGTTTATTTTAATTCATAAAGAAATAAACAAAATCAATGAATTAATTAACAGTAAAAAGACTTCGCAGTTAGTAATAGATGATATAAAATTTGAACTTTCTCCTTTAGAAACAGAAATGTATCTTACTAGAAAGAAAAAGCTTTTAGAAAAACAAGCTCAAGAACTTTTAACTAAACTATAATATTAAAGAACAGGTTTAATGCCTGTTTTTATTTTTAAACATAAAAATGATGAAATGTTTTAAAAGAGAGGAATAATTTATATGATAAAAACAAGTTACTTTGCCAAATATAAGAAACCTAATGGTGTAGCAATAACTCTTTATCCGCCTAAATGGTATAATGGGCCTGTATATAAAGATTTAGCTCCTACTGAAAAAATTTTAGCTTGGTTTAAAGGTTTACCTAAAGAAGAACAAAAAACTCCTAAAACTGCTAGAATTTATGAAGCACTTTATAGAAGAGATGTATTAGCTCACTTAGATGTTCATAAAGTTGCTAATGATTTAGAAAATAAAGTTTTACTTTGTTATGAAACATCAGATAAATTTTGTCATAGACACGTTGTAGCTAAATGGCTACGTGAAAATGGATATGAATGTCGTGAAACTGAAATGGATGATCAAGATTTATATTTATATTACGGTAAACTTTATGAAATGTTTGGTGATAAATTACAAATTATAGAAGAATAAAAATAAGGAAGATTATCTTCCTTTTTCTTTTATAATAAAGGATTAAAAACACCTAATGTAGATGCTTAAAAATTATTATTTTTTTAAAACATAATACAAGTGTAATTAATTTTACTGATGAGCTTATCACTCATTAAAAAACAGATCTGAGGAAAGGATGCCATTTTAAAAAAGCTTGATAACCTTTTTTAAATGGACTGTGCCACTTATTTCCAGGCACGTAGAGGAACATAAAAATATGGAAATGAAAAATTTATTTTTAATCGCAAGTATAGTTCTTGCAGTAGTTTTATTGATCATTGGTGCTGCTTTATTATTTAGCAAGAAAAGAAAGCATCGTGCTATCAAGAGAATCGCTGGTGCATTCTCAATTGTTACTGCTGTATGTGCAGTAGCTGTTGGTGTAGTAGGTTCTCAAGCTGCTTCTTACAATACTACAAATGTAGTTATTGAAGAACCAACTGAAGTAGTTCCTACATCAGAACTTTATAGAGGTTCTATTACAGTAGGAACAGATTTGGCCGTTTGTTCTTACAAAGGAAAGACTGTAGCTGTTGCTGCATTCACTCCAGCAACTGACGGTTCTAAGACAGTATATTTTGAAGTATTCTCAAATGATACTGTTAAAGTAACACTTGAAGGTGTTTCTTACACTGCTCCTGCAGAATTAGTAGCATTATTTAGATGATTAAAAGGGATTGTTTCCCTTTTTTTCTTTTTCCTAAAAAATTCTTGTTTTAAAACATAATTTAATTATCTAGTAAGAGGTGAATAGCAATGCTTTTAGAACAAACTCAAAAGAATTTACAATATTTTCAAGAAAGATTTTCAAATTTTTTTGATATAAAAGAATATCTAAGAATTAAATCTTATTTTAAAGAAGAAACAGTTATAACCAAAATTGTTTATACAGATTCAGACTTTAATATGGTTACAATTTATTGTTATGTAGATGAAGATGATATTTTTCATATTGAAGATGAATGTGGCAATTCTTATATTGACGAATTAAGATTAAATCACTTTAAAGATGAAGATTTAATTCATTTTATTAAAACAGGTGAAACAAAATTTTATGAAATTAATAAAGTTTTAGGTTTAAAAGTTTATTGCAGAAAAAATGACAATCAAAAATATTATAAAGTATCTTTTTGTGATTGTGATGGAAAAAGCATTTTATCTTTCAAACCAAAAGATAATAAACAATATAATAAAGTAGATGACTTATGGTATTTTCTTTCTTCGATAGGTTCTAAAAATGAATTTATAGATTATTTATCTTGCTTTGGAAAAATTAAAGAAATTTCAAAGCCATCAGAAGCCTCTTTTTCTTACAAGCTCAATGATTTTTATTTTACTTTTGAATTAGATTTAGAAAAAGCATTCGCTAATAATTTTTATTTCGTAGAAAAGTAGTTATATTTGTAAAACATAAGTTTAAATGTAAAAAATAGAAATTAGAGGAAGGAATAAATAGAGAGATGATAAAATTTAAACTTAAAAAATACAAAGATGGTTCCGGCATTTTATGTATTGGAACCAAAGAAGTTCTTTCTTTTTCTAATGATGGTGAAGAGTATGAGTTATTATGCGAAGAAAAATATAACGAACAATTCTTAACAGATTGTTGTTCTAAAATCAAATACACTTATGAACCATCTGTTTACAATTTAATTAACTTTATTTGTAAACTTGAAATAGTAAAAAATAACATCAAGAAATTCAAGGATTCAGATAATCCTGATGATAAACAAAGAAACGGTCATTTCCATTTATTCCATATTGGAAAAGTTTTTCGTAAAGATTTAAACAAAAATGGTTATGCAACTTTTGCTTCAAGGAAGTTTACCACTAATACTAGAAATGGAGAAAGAGTAATTACTCAAGTAGATTCTGCTCATTCTAAGCAAGCTTTCATTGAATGGCTTACTCAAAATAATGCTGAATTATTAGAAGACTATATTACTTTTGAAACTAAAGAAGATATTGATGCTTGGTTAACAATTTCTGATGATGTTGAGAATAAAGAACTTAAAACTACTCAACCTAAAACTGCTCAACCTCAACAAATGAGTTTGTTTGATTGGTTATTATAGTGGATACTTAGTTATCCACTTTTTTATTATAATACGTTTTTTACTTAATAAAACAATTGTATAAAAACACCTAATATAATAATGACAAGGAGTTTGTAATAATGTCTAATAATAAGATTTATATTCATATAAAAAGATTAATATATTTAAGTTTCTTTATCACACTGGTTGTTTTTTGTTTTAACCTAGATATATTTTCATCATATAATACATATCAAAAAATCTTTGAATGTCCATTCTTACTTGTTTTTTATGGACTTACTAAGATAATGTCATTTCAATTGGCATATGTTTTAATGTATATTTTAACATTTATTTTGTTAGCTGATTCATCATCGTTAATTAGATTATCTAAAAAATATATTGTTCTTTTTAAAAAGTTAATAGATATTAAAAGAGAACCAACATCTAACGATGAAGAATATATTGCTCAAACTAATAAAATGATAGATTTAATGGAAAAGGAACAATTTTCTTTAACAACAATCTTTTTATCATTATTATCAACATTCTTATATGTTAATTTTATGATTGTAATGTTGAGTGAAATAAAGACTTTTGAACCACTTTTACAAATAGAAAAAACATTCTTATGGTTTAACTTTAATGAAAGCAATTTATTATTATTTATCTTAACAATAATTTTTGTTATAACAAGCCATATAATTTTAATTTTGACTTCTAAAAAAGAAAAGAATATTAAAATATTAAAAATATTATTCTATTTAGCTGGTATTTCTTTATTATTAAATCCTATTTATAATTATCCAGCATTTGATTTATTCTTTATTTTCTTAACTTTAAAAACTATTATTGTAAAATTATTTAACACTTTTATCAAAAAGGAGGACGCTTTAAATGAAAAGAATTCTTTCTAAGATTAACAATCCTATTTTAAATACAGTATTTGCTAATATTCAAGCTTCATATAAAGCTGATACCGAATGTCCAAAACTTTTCTGTATTAGTTTTGATAGTAATAATATCAATTCTAAAACTTTATCCTTATTAGCTACTGAATTATCTAAAACTTTTGATAAAACTAAATATTCTTATTTTACTTTTGCTACAAATAATAAAACAATTGAATTGTTGAATACCTTAGTTTCTTTAAATTTCCCTGATTACAATACTTATGGAAGTAACAATCATTTAAATATTGATTTTAATAATCATTTTACTTCTCCCGATGATAAAGTTGTTATTGAAAGAATGGCTGTTTTATTAGGCTTTAAAGCATCTGTTATTAAGCCATCTAACAGTTATAACAAAGAACAAGAATTTGATAAATGGGTTCCTAATAAATATAACAACAATAATGTTTTCAAAAACTCTAATGCAGGCTATTTTGCTCTTACAGAATTACCTAGAACAAAGCAAGAATTAGAAGATTTTACGTTCTCAAGAGTTACTGTTGAAGGTGAAATCTTTTCTATTGATGCAAGAGAAACTAAAAACGGTAAAATTATGACTGTTGTTAAAATTACCAATTATCAAGAAAGTGCTTTAGTTCGTTTCTTTACATCTAAACCATTAAACTTAAAAAATCATATGAATATAAAAGTTGCTGGTAAAATCGTTTATGATGAATATTTGCAAACTATTTGTATTCAAGGAGAAGAAAAAAATCTAGAACTCGACACAATGGGTTCTTATACTTCTGAACTTGATTTAGAAGGTGAAGACTCTAAATTACAAAGAGTTGAATTAAATGTTCATACAAATTTTTCTACTCAAGATGGTATGTCTCACGCCGAAGATTACTTTAAGGTAGCAAAGCATTTTGGTATTAATGCATTAACTATTACGGATAATGATGGTGTTCAAGCATTCCCTGAAGTAGAAAAACTAGCAAAGAAATATAATATTACTGCTAACTATGGTGTTGAAATGAACGTTATCAACACTGATGAATATAAAATTTTCTATAATAGAACCAATATTAAAGATACTTCTAAAGTAAATTTCGTGGCTGTCGATATTGAAACAACAGGTTTCTCTGGAATTTATGATAGAATTATTGAAATAGGTGCAGTTAATTTATCAACAGGTGAAACATTTGATAAGTTAATTAAACTTGATGATCCTGAAAGATTAACTGATAAAATCATTGAATTAACTGGTATCACTCCAAAATTATTGGAAACTGAAGGTGAAGATTATGAAGAAGTAATGAAAGCCTTTGTTGAATTTGCAGGTGATAGTGTATTAATTGGACATAATGTTACATTCGATGCATATTTTATAGAAAATCAATATAAAATTTTATTCAATAAAACAATTAGATATTCATTTGTAGATACATTAAATATGTCTCGTTCTTTATTAAGAGATAAAATGAAATTGTTCGGTCTTGATAAGGTTTGTAAAAAATGCGGTGTAGAATTAGAAACTCACCATAGAGCTTACTGTGATGCTAAGGCCTCTGGTGGTATTTTTACAGCTTTAAAGAAAGAATTAAGTACTACTGAAGGTGAAGTAGGTTCTGCTGACTTATTAAACTATGAAGTTAGAACTAGTTCAAAAGCCTCAAAAGAAGCTATGGAAAATTATTTAACTGAAAATAATGTTTCTTATACTACTGATGGTAATAAAACAATTTCTTTTACTTTTGCTATGAAGAATTTTAATCCAGGAGACTTCAAGTATAAAGTAGTTTCTTGTTTAAAACATAGAGAATTCGATTTAAACGAATTAAATGAATTAATCACTATGGAAGATATTTTAAATCACGCTAGAGGAACACATTATAATTTCATTGCTAAAAATCAAAAAGGTTTAAAGGCAATGTATAAAATGATTTCATTAGCTAGTACCGAAAGAATTACTTCTCGTGGTGTAGCAATTTTCGAAAGTGATATTGTTAATAACAAAGAATTATTAGATAACTGTTTTATTGGAACATCTGGTAATTTAGGTATGTTCAAAACACTATTTGAAAAAGGTTTTGATCATATTGGTTCTATGTTAAATGTAATTAACTATATTGAATTACAATCATTAGAAGCTTATGCCTCAGTATCTGATTCACCTTTTAAGTATCATCATATTAAAGATTGTGTATTATCTCTTTATGAATACTCAAAGAAAAATAAAATCCCTATGTGTTATACTTCAAATGTTCACTATGCATATCCTAAAATTGGACAATATAGAAACATTTTAGTTAATACATTAAGAGTAGGTCATATTTCTCACGACTTAAAGGGTGTAGATAATATTGGTTTTGCTGGTTTTATAAAAACTGATGATTTAGTAAAAACTTTAAAAGATGATTATGGCTTTATTGCTCCTACTGCTCAAAAAATGATTTTTGATAATCCTCAATCTTTACAATCTCAAATTGAATCTATAGTTATTATTCCTAATAAATTATTCGTTCCTTCTGATGATTTCTTAAAAGATAAAGTATTAGATGTAGTTGGTCATAAAGTGGCATCTATTAGAGAAGAATTCTTATCTATTCTAGCTGAATCATTAAAAAAATATGAAATTGATGGTAAATTGCCTGAATATATTCAAAATCGTTATGATAAAGAAGTTAATGCTTTATTATCAACTGGTTATTATATCATTTATTATATTTGTTATTTATTAGTTAAAAAATCTAATGATGACGGCTATGTTGTAGGTTCTCGTGGTTCTGTAGGCTCATCATTTATTGCTAACCTTTTACATATTTCTGATGTTAATTCATTAGCTCCACATTATAGATGTCCTAAGTGTAATTATCAAATGTATAAAGGTATAAAAGATTTATTTGTTGAAGAAGATATCTTTGGCGATTTAACAAGTAAATATAATGATAGTAAATTAAGAAAGAATATTAATAGTGTTCAAGATGGTTACGATTTACCAAAGGCAAAATGTCCTTGTTGTGGTGAAGAATTAATTAGAGATGGACACGATATTCCATTTGAAACATTCCTAGGCTTTAATGGAGATAAAGTTCCTGATATCGACCTTAACTTTAGTGGCGAATATCAAGGAAAGGCACATAATTTCTGTAAAGAGGTTTTCGGTGCTGAATATTCTTTTAGAGCTGGAACTGTTCAAACTATTGCAGAAAAAACTGCTGAAAATTTCACAAAAGATTATTATGCTTCAATAGGACAAAAAGTATCAGATACTGAATGTTCTCGTAGAAGTGTTTATATTACTGATATTAAAAAGACAACTGGACAACATCCAGCCGGTATTGTTGTAATTCCAGAAGGATATGAAATTGAAGACTTTACTCCAGTTCAATATCCTGCAAATGACCCTAATAATGATTTCAAAACAACTCACTTTGATTATCACGGAGCCTTAGATGAAGTATTATTAAAGTTTGATATTTTAGGACACGATGATCCAACATTATTAAAATTCTTAATGGATAATGTAAAAGCTAATCCTTCTAATTATCCTTTTGATAATGTAAATGATATTCCTGTAGTTGATAAAGAAACTTATGATTTCTTACGAACTAATGATAAAGGTAAGGTTAATTCTTGGGGTATTTCTGAATTTGGAACTAATTTCGTTCAAGGAATGTTAAAGAAAACTAACCCTCAATCATTTGCAGAACTTGTAAAAATTTCAGGTTTATCACACGGAACTGATGTATGGCAAACTAACGCAGAAGCTTTAGTTGAAGGCTCTACTAAATATGGTAAAATCCCATTTGAACAAACAATCGGATGTCGTGATGATATTATGGTTCAATTAATCGAGTATGGTTTAGAGCCTAAAATGGCATTTGATATTATGGAGTTTGTAAGAAAAGGTAAGTTACATAAAGAGCCTGAAACTTCTAAAGAAAAATGGGAAAAGTATCAAACTGTTATGAGAGAACACAAAGTTCCTGAATGGTATATTTGGTCTTTATCAAAAATTAAATATATGTTCCCTAAAGGTCACGCCGTTGCTTATGTAACATCTGCATTAAAGATTGCTTGGTTTAAAGCTCATAGACCTATGGATTATTATCAAGCATATTTCTCAATTCGTGCTGAGGGTTCAATGGATGCACATATAATGTCTTCTAATGATGTTGAAAAGCTTAAAGCTGAAATTGAAAGAATTAAAAAAGATAAAAATGCAACTATCACTGAAAAAGATAGAGTTACTTTCCTTGAAGTAGAAATTGAAATGTTAGAGCGTGGCATTAAATTTGCTGCCCCTGATGTTAATAAGAGCCATTATTCTAAATTCATTCCATTAGATGATAATACATTATTAATGCCTTTATCTTCTATTTCTGGTGTTGGTTTAGCAATCGCTCAAAGTGTATATGAAAATAGACCTTATAATTCTATTGAAGAATTAAAAGAAAAAGGAAAAGCAAATAAAACCTTTATTGAAGGATATCAACAATTAAATCATTAAAAAAGTATCACCTTAATTAGTTTTTCACAAAAATTTCTTTTTAAGGTGATATATTGCTTTTAATAAACACCTAATATAATCAATGATAATTTTTTATTATTATCTTTTTAATATTTTGACGCTTCAAAAACATAAAATAAATAGATTGTCAAAAAACAAAACATCCTAATTTTTGTTTGATGACTACTTTAATATTTTAAAAGGAGATGAATTTTGTGGGTAATTTAAATAAAACAAGTACACCTGAAGATTTAAAGAAAGCATTAGATAAGGTTACAGCATTAAAGGAAAAGTTTACTGCTGAATTAGAGGCTACAAAAAGAGATAAAGAAGCATTAGTTGTTACAACATCAGCTGATGAACTATTGTTATCTGGTCTTGAACAAGAAATTTCTGTTTATCTTTTCACGCTTGAAAGTTTTGATAGAATGATTAAACGCATCAATGAATTATTAAATGCTTAATAAAGGAGAAAACAAATGCAATATAAAATAAAACGTACAATGCTAAACAATGAATTAGCATATCAAATTGAAAATTTAGAAACAGGAAAGATAGTTGATATTTTCTATGTAGAATATGGAAAAGATGTTCCTGTTATTGAGCGTGCTTTAATCAACGCAATAGTTGACGAATTCAAAAGTAAGTATGGCTCTGGTGAATTAAGATACGATAAAACTAATTTCCGTGTAAGATTATCAGTATTGTTAGGTTTATCTATTGAAGATACTCCTGATGGAACTTCAATAATTCGAACAAGCACTTTTGATCCTATTAGAGAATGTTATATGCAATTAAGATACACTGAATTCTCAACTGCTTTATACATTATGAAAAGAACAGTATCTGAAAAATCATTAAATACAACCTTTAACCTTCTTTTAAATAAAGATGTAAAGGAATTATCGCCAAAAGTTAAAGAAGTATTTGAAAAAGCTTGTTCAAAAATTAAGAATGAAACTGATGAACAAAAAATATTTAGAGATATCGCATTCTTAGCGTCAGCTCGTGAATACAAAGAAGGACTTTCTAATTGTAATCTTACAAATTCTATGATTAAAGAAATTGACAATGTTTTAACTGAAGAAAATCTATAAAATTCATTTTAAATATATTAAGAGACTTGTAAAAAAGTCTCTTTTTTCTTTTTTTTATAAAACATAAGAAAGATGAAAATTATGAAAGGACGTGGTTATATGCCAAAATCAATTTTAAATAAAGAATTAGGAGTTATGATTACTCCATCAAATCCTAATCAAATTGATACACTTGCTGATGGTTCACTTGAAGTCGGTAATAAAAAGAATTATATGTATTTAAATGGTGAACATTGGAAGGTAATAGATACTGCATCACTAAGCTTAACAGAAAATAATGGTCAAAGAATTTCCGCTTCTCATTTTGTTGAAAATTATTTTGCAAAAGTTTACGAAGTTGATATAAAATCTGTTTTATCAAATGAATTAATGAATGATTTCAAATCATCTCCAGAAGTAAATCAAAATTCAAATGATAAAAAAGAAAAAACAGTTGAAATAGGCGCAAATTTTAGCAAAGAATATGATAATTTAATTACACAAATTAAAAAAGAATTATCTAAAATAGATGACAAGAAGGCTAATTTTCAATTAGAAGACACTATTACAGCTAATTTAATTGAAAAAATTGAAAATTCTAATTTCCCTGCTTATGCTGTTGCTTATGATAAGATTCAAAAAGTTTCCGAGGTTGAATTACAAGATTTACAAGCACCTGAAAACTTTGTTTCTGATGCTATAGATAAT
>Ga0247610_10006711_pt1 | contig 11932 bp, 8 predicted proteins | sample 174DNAGHGhighgp2_FD_193483 | JGI IMG/M metagenome (GOLD analysis project Ga0247610, IMG submission 193483) | Sheep rumen microbial communities from Palmerston North, Manawatu-Wanganui, New Zealand - 1742 DNA GHGhigh gp2 | ecosystem: Host-associated > Mammals > Digestive system > Stomach > Rumen ...
CAGGGGCACGGTGTTCAGCTTGCAGAGGTCTTTGCGGATGGTACCGCCGCACAGCTCCATCGAGGCGGCGATCTTCTCCGCATGGTTGGCCAGGAACTCAATCGTGCCGAATCCACCCAAGCTCATGCCTATCAGATAGATACGGTTGGTGTCCACATCATATTGCTTCGTCACCCAGTTAAGGATGTCCAAGACCTTGTAGGAATCCCACGCGCCGCCGGGGTTCTGCGGGGCGATGATGATGGCGTCAATGTCGCGGCCCATGGAGATGGCGTCCAACGGGCCGTACTTGCGGACTCTGTTGAGATCGGTGCCGCGCAGACTCGCGCCGTGCAGGAAGAGCACCACCGGAATCTCCCCCCTCTCCTCCTCGTAGGTGTCCGGCACGGAAACCCAGAAGTTATAGCTGTTCTTCACGACATTGTGATGCGTGATGAAGGTGTAGTTGGTCTGAGCCGTTGCCGCGAAGCAACAGCAGGTTATAATCAGTGTCTTTAGAATCTTGCTCATAATCGTCTCGTGATTTCTTCGGCCCCACACTGCGCTCCTTCGTCGCTTGTGTGGGGTTATTTGCTAATTGCGATGGCGGCGGCGCGGGCGTCCTGGATGGTGTCTTCGATGCACATCGGGCGTTTGCAGGAGCCGGCGAGGTAGAGGTTCGGCTGGGTGGTGAGGTTGTCCTCGATGTGCGGGGACAGGCTCTGCGCAAAATGGTAGAGGCCGTCGATTCCAGCGCACTTGGAGAGCGTGGCAGTGCCCTCAGAGGCGCACATGCCCACCATGAGCACTAACAGATCGGCGTTCATCGTCATCGGGTTGCCCATCAAGGTGTCCTCGGCTTTGATCTGCACGCGGTTGTCGAAGGTGGAGGCCGCCTCGGAGATACGCCCGCGCACGAAGTTCACGCCGTACTTCTCCTGCGCCTCGCGGTACATCTCCTCGAAACCCTGTCCCCACATGCGGAGGTCCATGTAGAAGATATAGACATCCGTCTCGGGATGCTGTTTCTTGATTTCGATGGCCTGCTTCACGGCGGTCACGCAGCAGACTTTCGAGCAGTAGTGGTTGCCCGACTTCTCGTCGCGGGAGCCCACGCACTGCAGGAAGACGATCTGCTTCGGAATCTCGTTCATGTTGTTGCGGATCTGATTCTCCTTGATCATCTTCTCCATCTCAATGGAGGTAATCACACCGTTGTAGATGCCGTAGCCCAGCTCTTCTTTCTGATGCGCGTCGAACACGCGGTAGCCGGTGGTCAGCAACACCGCGTCGAAGGTGGCCGTGGTGCCGTCCGCGAGGGTCAGGGTCCACTGATCACCCATACGGTTCATGGCGGTCACGGGGCAGCTGGTCCTGAGCGTGATATTCTCGTGCGACAGCTTGGCTTCCAACTTGTCGGCCAGCTCGTCGGCGGAGCTGAAGTCCGGGAACAGGAAGGCCTTGTCGCGGATGTTGCACAACGGTTTCTCCTCTTTCTCGAAGAGGGTCACCTGATGTTGTCGGGCCAGCACGGAGGCGGCCTCTATGCCGGCGGGGCCGGCGCCTATGATTGCTATATTCATATCTCTCTGTTTTACGTTCTTATTGGTCGAAGCTCTACGATGTCTTACATTGCGGCTTCGCCTTGTCTTTGGGCCTTGTGGCACGCCCCACACTGCGGCTTCGCCTTGTCTTTGTGCCTTGTGGCACGCCCCACACTGCGGCTTCGCCTTGTGTGGGGTTATTTGCGCTTCGCGCGTTTTGTCCCTCTGGGACTGCTCAAGGAATATGTTTCAAATATTCGGGGTTTTCGATACAACTGCTAACTGCTAACTACTAACTACTAACTCATTATACTTTCAGAACTTCGGGTTTCTCCGGCGCCCGCAAGATCTTGCCGGAGGCGCCACGGAACTTGTCGTCGGGGTTGTAGGGGACGCCGATCTTGTCGAGAAGGCGTTCGCACTGCACCTGGTGGAGTTGCAGGCCCATCACCCACGGGTCGTACCCCAGCAGCAGACCGGCCAGCTCCTCGTAGGTGAGCACCGGGATGCCGTAGCCCTCCTTGTCGTAGGTCTTGTGCTCCATCTCGGCGATGGTGTACTGCCATTTGTCGAGGAACATGGCGCAGCCAGGGCAGTTGGCCACGATGAAGTCGGGCTCGTAGGGTTCCATCGACTCGAACTTCTTCTTGGAGTTGGCGATGGAATAGCCGCGGTTCTCCTGCACGAGGTACTGGCGGAAGCCGAAGCCGCAACAGTGACGGCGTTCGGGGTAATCGACCACCTCGCCACCCCAAGCCTCGATCATACCAGCGAGCACGTAAGGGAACTCGGCGTTGCCAATGCCGTGCTTCGGAAATATCTTGGCGTAGTGGCAGCCGATATGTTCCACCCCGCGCAACGGCTTGCCCGTGAAGCGGTTAATCAGCTGGTACTTCATCTTCTCCTTCAGCTCGAAACGGAACTTGAAGATCAAGTCCGACGGGTGCACAATGTTCTCGGGCATCTCAAACGTCCTACCCGTGGCTTTGTACAAGTACTCGCGGGCCTTCTCCAGGATCTCGGGTTGCTCTTTCCATTTCTCGATGAGCTCGGTCATCACCCCAAAAGAGGTGACGCACGAGGGGACGTAGTTCTTGTAACCGCGTTCGGTCATCAGCGAGAAGAGGCGCGCCACGATGGTCATGGTCGTCTCAAAGGGCACCACGTCGGAGTGGTAGCCGATGCCCGAGCAGGTGTGCTGGTGCGAAGAGTCGTAGATATCCTTCCCGAGGTCATTGCGCATGATGTTCAGGAAAGTCGCCTCCGACCCAGGGAAGAAGGTCTGCCGGATGCAACTTCTCTCGTAGAAGAAGTGGTCATCCGCGATTTCCTTCTGATATTCGTTCCAAAAACGTTTTTCCATCTTAAGGGGTTATGGGTTATGGGTTATTGGTTATAGGTTATAGGTTATAGATTATTGAGGTCTGTGGGCAGTGTTCACTATCAATCTCGCTGTTTCTAATCAAAACTGCAAAGATACACTTTTTTTGCTTTCGACGGGTTGCACAAATTACACGGATATGTACTACTGTCCAAAGTCATAAGTCACAAGTCAAAAAAAAGTGTATCTTTGCGGCTTAACAGATAATATCCTTCTATATGAGAAAAATATACCTCACTCTCGTCAGCATCGCCCTTTGCGGGCTCACTTTCGCGCAGTCCGTCACCCAACAGGAGGCCGCCGCCGTGGCGCAACGTTTCCTCGAAAGTCAGGGCAAGACGCTGGAAGGCTGCGCCAAGACCTTCGGCGACGCGCAGAATCCCACCCTTTACATCTTCAACGCGGAGAACGGCTTTGTGGTGATCTCGGGCGACAAGAATGTAATGCCGGTGCTCTCCTTCTCCGACCAGCAGCGCTACAACGACAGCGACGTGGTGCCGCCCTTCGAGATGTGGATCAACCACTACGCGAGCCAAATCGAGCAAATCCGGAGGGAGCAGATCTCCCAGCCGCAATATGTGGACTATTGGAACCGCATTCTTGCCAACGCCCCCGCCTTCCGCTCGGGCGACGAAGTGGAGCCATTGATGCTCTCGCAGTGGGACCAGGGCGAGTTCTACAACTACTACTGCCCGCGTGACCTTGCCGGCGACAACGGCCGCGTGGTCACGGGCTGCGTGGCCACGGCCATGGCGCAGCTCATCTACTACTACCGCTTCCCCGAAACCGGCATCGGCAGCTACTCCTACACCGACGAGCACTACGGCGTGCAGTCGGCGGACTACGGCAACACCACCTACGACTACAACGCCATGTGCGACAAGCCAAGTTGCATCAACACCGAGATTTCCAAACTGATCTACCACTGCGGCGTAGGCGTCGATATGCACTACGGTCCGGACGGTTCCGGCATGCAGAACCACAGCGCGGCCAGAGTCCTGCGCACCTACTTCAAATACTCCCCCGAGACCGAATACCTCTTCCGCGACTCCACCGACCTCAACTGGGACAGCGTGATTGTCAGCCACTTGAACCGCCGTATGCCGCTCTACTACGCCGGCTGGAGCGTGCCCGACATCAACGGTCACGGGTTCATCTGCGACGGCTACAAGACGATGGACAGCAGCTATTACTTCCACTTCAACTTCGGCTGGAGCGGCTACATGGACAACTACTACTACACCAACTCGCTGTTCGTGGGCAGCAGCAACTTCAACCTCGCGCAGGAGCTCATCATCAACGCCTACCCCGACACCACACAATACGCCTACCCCACCCCGCAGCCGCTGACCGGCAGCCTTACCCTCACCGCCCGAGAAGGCACCTTCACTGACGGCAGCCAGACCGATGCGCTCTGCCCCGACAATATGAACTTCACCTGGAACATCCAGCCTGACTCATACTTCCTGCAAGAGATCGGTTTGTCCATCGACTATTGCCTCAACGAAGACGACACCCTGTTCATCTGGAGTTGCACAGGTATGGGCCTCCCCTTGGTCATCACCGCCGACACCGGCAATTTCAACATGACATTTGCCTGTCCAAGCCTTGCCGTCCAACTCGTCACGCACTCAGCCGCGAGCAATGGCTTCCGGGCTCACTACACCACGCACTACTCCGAATTCTGTAGTGGCACGCAGATGTTCACCAACGCCACGGGCAACATCACCGACGGCAGCGGCGACTTAGAATACAGCAATTTCTCCAACTGCCGTTTCCGCATAATGCTCAACAACAGTTACTCGGCTATCGGCTTCCATATCAACTCGCTGGATCTTGAGGAGGGACACGACTATCTCAGCTTCTACGACAACACCGTGACGGCAGCGAACCATCTGCTGACGCTTACCGGCCACATCAGCGATTCGGACTTCGTACTGAACACCCGCCGCCTGACTCTCGTCCTGGAAACGGATGAGAGCGGCAGGGATGCCGGCTTCGACATCGACTATGCAGCCGGATACGTCGGCATCGACCAGCACACGGCCGACGGGTTGCGCGTATATCCCAACCCCGTTACCGACCATGTCACCATCGACAGTCCCGGTCCCGTCTCCCTCGTGGAGGTGCTCAACGCGGATGGTCGCCTCATATACACCGATAACCCTGGGAACGAGCACTTTGAGATTTCCACAGCTGGGTGGTCGGCCGGAGTCTATTTCCTGACGGCACGCACCGGCGACCAGCTCCTGACGCGGAAAATCGTCAAGTGGTAACGACCGAAATCACGCGTTCCTCGACATAGGAAAGCGAACATCCTTTTGTATTCATATTTTGTGTACCTTTGCCGCAAATTCTGAAGATAGAAAAAACACCAAAAAATATAGCATGAAGAATACACCTATTCCCGCAGAGATTGTGGACAAGAAAGTCGCCGAGAGCGGCATCAGCAGTGTTGGCAAGGCCTCCATCCGTGAGGTGAAAAGACTGATCAACGAAATCGAGCAGGCCTCCGGCAAGGAGTTCGTGCGCATGGAGATGGGCATCCCTGGACTGCCGCCGTGCCACGTGGGCGTGGAGGCGCAAATCGAAGCTCTGAAGAAGGGCGTCGCCGCCATCTATCCCGACATTGAGGGCATCCCCGCCCTGAAACAGGAGGCCGCGCGCTTCGTCAAGAACTTCATCGACTTGGAGGTCGAACCCGAGAACTGCATCCCGACCGTCGGTTCCATGATGGGCGGCATGGCCGGTTTCATGACCTTCGTGCGTTGCCGCAAGGAACGCGACACCACCCTCTTCATCGACCCCGGTTTCCCCGTGCAGAAACAACAGCACCGCGTCATGGGCCTCAAGTACGAGACCTTCGACGTGTATGAGCACCGTGGCCCGAAGTTGAGAGCCAAATTGGAGAGCTACCTCGAAAAAGGCAACATCCACACCATCATGTACTCCAACCCCAACAACCCTTCGTGGATCTGCTTCACCGAGGAGGAACTGCAAATCATCGGCGACATGGCCAACAAGTACGACGTGTTCGTCTTCGAAGACCTCGCCTACTTCGGCATGGACTTCCGCCAGAACATCTCCGCGCCGGGCATCCCGCCCTACCAGCCGAGCGTCGGCAAATACACCGACAACTACGCCCTGCTGATCTCCGGCTCCAAGGCCTTCAGCTATGCCGGTGAGCGTATCGCCCTGATGATCATGTCCAAGAAACTCTACAACCGCGAGTTCGACGACCTGGAGCCCTACTTCCGGATGAAGAAGTTAGGCCGCGCCATCATCTACGGTACCGTCTACGCCATCAGTTCCGGTGTGTCGCACTCGGCGCAGTATGCCATGGCGGCCATCCTCAAGGCATGCAACGACGGCACCTACAACTACATCGAGGACGTGAAGGAGTACGGCGAGAAAGCCGCCATCATGAAGAAGATGTTCCTCGACAACGGCTTCGAAATTGTCTATGACAAGGACGGCGACAAGCCCCTGGCCGACGGTTTCTACTTCACGATCGCCTACCCCGGCATGAGCAGCGAAGAGCTCCTGCATGAGTTCCTGTACTACGGCGTGAGCGCCATCTCCCTGAGCACCTGCGGCAGTGACCGCAGCGAAGGTCTCCGCGCCTGCGTCTCCCTGACCCCGCGCCGCCAGTTCCCGATTCTCGAAGAGAGACTGAAACTCTTCAAGGAGAACCACTGATTCAATTAGCAATTAGAAATTAGAAATTAGTAATTGGGGGCTCGGAAGGGGCCCCTTTTTTGATGAGGCGATGATGCGATGATGCGATGATGCGATGATGCGAGGATGGGAGGATGGGAGGATGGGAGGGGGTCATAGGCTGGCGATCATTTTGTAGAATTCGCTTTCGCGCATTTTTCTCATGACATCTTCTTTGGTGTTTTGTTCCCAAGACTTATTCGGATACCGGATCTCCACGCCCAACCATCGGATGCAATAGCGTTCGTAGTCGCCGTAATCCGAGGTGAACGTCTTCAGATAGACGCCATCGATGGATTTCTCCAACTTTTTGAGCAACTTTGGCTTCCCTTTCAGCAGTTTCTCCAATTCGGCGATGATTTTCGAATTATCCGCCAATCCAGAGTCGAAAACCTGCGGAAGGAGCTTTCCGATGGCCTTGTCGGGTTGTCCGAGCTTCTGGTAGATGTCGGCATAGCGCAGAGCGGTCCGGATATAGTACTCAGCGTAGGCGTTTCCGCAAGTGCTTATGAACGGATACATCGTATCTGAAAGTGCCAAATAGCGTAGTGCAGAGTCATATTGCTGCAGCTCGTAATAGCAGTCACTGATTTGGGAGGCAGCTCGGTGGCAATAATTGGAATATGGGGATGCCATAATGCCTCCGCCCGACGGTTCCCGCTCGTCCTGATTTCCATTCAATAATATCGTGAACACTTCTATTGCCTTATTATAATCTTTCTGTAGCAAACAGATATATCCGGCATTGTTCAACGCCCTCGGGTACAACTCGTTGCGGGGATGATTCTCCACGATGTACATATATCCGGCCAACGCCTTGTCCAATTCGCCTTCCTCAAAATAATCGTGCGCCTCCTGGAAATAGTCGGAGGGCATTTTCTGTCCAAAAGCGGTGACGCTGAACGAGAGCAGCAATAACAGTGTAAGTCTGGTTTTCATAATGTTAGAATAAATTGACAAATGGAACGATTCCGCATCCCGTAAAAAATCACTTGTCGGCCATCAAAGTAGCCTTTTTCCGAGAAAATCCCGTCCACATCATGTAATGTTCCGAGAATTCTACCATTCACGACAATCTGATACTCTTTTTCGTCAATCATCTGGACCGCGAAATAACCATGTTCATTGAAAAGGCCCTCAGCAATTCCTCCCGGTTTCGGTTCCTCCCAAGAATATTGTTCAAATGCTGGCAACAACGGTTCCGACAGTTGACCATCATGCACGAAATAGCTGTTTTCCCCATAATTCAGACAAAACAACGAATGTCCGTTTTCCGGTCTTTTATTAATATACAAACGAGGCAACACATCTTCCCATTGAAGGATTTCAAACGGTTCTGAATTAGGATTCGGTTTGAGAATCAACGTGTTATCCCGATATACATAAACCGAATCATCCTTTTTGAAATAATATAACGAATTGCCCTGCGGTGTGATATGCAACGGAGTCGCCCGTACGCCGTATTTGGAAAGCGGTTCACCCACAACATAGCCATCAACCACTTTATATAGGTAATAATTCTTCAGGCCAAAGTAGGCAAAATGACCGTTTGTATCCATCGTCGGACAGAAAATCTCCTTAAAATCAATAGGATAGCTCACTCCGTTTACATTCAAATAGCGTTGTTTGTCCTGTCTGAAAGAGTAGAAGGCATTCTTGCTGTCCAGGAGCGTGATATGGCGAATGGATTCAATGCCTTTATGCAGCCGCCCGTTCAACACAATATAGTCGGGACCGGTATCGTCACCCGAGAAATAGTAGGCGCCACTTTCCGTCTGCGCAAATTCCCAAGTGGTTCTGACATAGTCGAATGACGTATCCTGCGTATGGATGAAGAACATATAGTCGTATTTCCCGACCGGCTCCTCCGGTCGAAAGCCCTTGGCATAAACATACTCCCCTTTGTCATTGATGGACAAGGTATTGAAGCGAAAGTCGGAGCTATCGATGGGCTGACCGTTCACGTAGAGCACAAAACGGTTATCCTTCTCCAGATAATAGATCATGTTACCGTTATCACTGAAATCCGCCCACTCTTCATCGCTCAATTTGAACTGTTTGATTGTCTCGAGAGGTGAAGAATAGACCAAGCGGCCGTCAAGATAGAAAAAGGCGGTGTCGCCACGGAGAGAAGTGACGGCCAAATGTTGACGAGTGTCTCCCGAACGATACCCTTGCACCTTCCCGGCTATCGGGCCATAGATGTTCGTCCCAAATGCATTCATGACATACATGACATAATGGGGATCTAACTCCTCTTGGTCGCACGGACGCAGATAGCGGCTGCTACCATGTTTGGAATAGACACCTCCTGCACTACAGAGGTCGCTTATCGGGGCTTTATTCGCAACTGCGACACTTTTCCTGTCCTTTTTCACATAGAAGAAATAGTTTCCTTCGCAGTCAAACGAAAAAGAATGATTATATTTCTCTATTTCATACGTTTCGGATGTGTCAGCCCACAGAATCCTTTCCGTGAGGGTCTGACCGTGCAGAGTAAGTGCCGCAAGCGCAAAAAGGAGCAGTAAAGACTTTTTCATAACCCGTGGTTTTATTGACAATGATGCCGCGAAGATACAAAATTATTTTTGTGATTTTGCTGCTTACGCGATACGCGGCCCCCATCTATGTCTTACTCCGTGATTTTGTCAATAAAGTTGTCCGATTTTCGATACATCAGGAAATAGACCGCGTCGTCCGTCACTTTGATCAATTGGTCGAAATACTCGCCATATGACATGGTCTTATTCGGATTGGCTGGTGCGTAAAGGATTTTAGGCTCGAAATTCAAGTCGTTTTCCACACGGCCCATCACGATACAACGGGGTTCAGGCTTGGTGAAGACCAGCCGATTCCATTTGCTGGGCTTCCGGCTTCCGTAATTACTCTTGTTTCCATTGTATAACAACCAAACATCACCCTTCCACTCGAAAACCACAGGAATGTCCTGGTGGTTACCTCCACCGTCGACACATGAGTAAGGCAAAACGGTAAAATTCATCATATCACCCTTGTTATCAAAAAGATACAAGTAAATATTCTGATAATAGTTATTGATATGGACAGCTCTTCCATCTGACCACATTTCTTGCGAATGACGATAGGCCAGTACCATAACGCGACCATCTTGCAATGGCAGCACCGTGCCGGGTACAAAACCCACATCCTTCATTTCCGCTTCGTATGAAATGTTTTCAGGCACAGACGGTTTTTCCGATTCAAAGAAATTTTCGCTCTGCAGTTCCCCTTCTTCATTAACCAAGATGGTCGCCACACCCTCTTTTGTCTCTCCAAAGATGAAGAACCGGTCGTTTTTGCCAGGCAACATCCTCGCACAAGGATTGAAAATTTCACGGCTGTTATCTGTCAGTTCAACAGGGACAACATTTCCGGCTGCAGTTACAGTAAGATAGCGATAAGCCACACCTGACGAGAAGGCCACCATACCCACACCCCAATGAACATCTTTCCCACTCTGCGCCCACTCCTCAATAAAAACGGCCCCGTTATTGGTCAAGAACCCTTTCGCTTTGTATGGACTTGGACCTGAGAACTCCTTCTGTGCGTGATTGAGCGTGTTTCCCTCCGCATCAACAACCTGCAAGTCAAGACTATATCCGTCTATTTTCGAATTGCTTGGCTTAGTGTATGTCACGAAAACAGTCCTATTATCGCCGGAAGATCGCAAAATGAGAGCTGCGGCGAGTTTTTTCCCTTCTGCAGGAACACTAAGTATAGTGTTAAGTACCAACTTCTTATGTTTCTTCTCCATAATCGGGAACGTCGATTCATAATAATCCACACTCTTGGTCTTTTTGTTGTACTTGTAGCCAAGGAGCACCACGTCATTGTCCCGCAAATAGGCAGTCCTGAACTCATAATCTTCATCTATTTCATGCTCCACCGCAATGATTTGCTTTTGTTTGTCATAAACGGTGATGTACATGTCATCATCCGTGTCGTACCAACCTTTTTTCACGCCGCACAAATAAAGATATTGGTCATCTTCACCTAATACAGTGAGGCGGGAGCCGTCCTCAATTTCGGTTTCCGGTCCATTCGGGACGAGGGTTTGTGCGCGACCGCCAAACATTACAAACAGGAACAGAAAAGCTAATAAGATTCTATTTTTCTTCATAATCAATAAAACATTTTCGTTTTCTCGGCCCCAAAATTACAATTAATTTCCGAACAATTATAGCCAAAGCGGCGGACGTGTCAGTTTCGCCCGCCGCTTTCATCCGTAGTGTTACTGGTTGCATCTGTAGAAGTCCATGCCTGCCTCTTCATTGAGTTTGTCTTGCATAGCCTTGCACTCTGCTTTGGTTGAAGTCTCATCTTCGTAAGCGGGTGGTGTGATGTGTGCGACATCCGTTTTGACATAGCAATGGCAACCCGTTTTGTTGCAAGAGGTGGACACAACTGCCAGCATGAAAACTGCGGACAATAAAACCAATACTTTTTTCATTTTATTCTCAAAGGACTTCTGGATGATATAATATGGATGATTGTGATCCTCTTCGCGGAAGTCCGTGTCACGAAGATATCGGCAACCACCTTCGTTAATGGGTTCAGTACGTTATTTTTTAGAAACATCAAATTTATTGTCTATTTTTCGGCCGCAAAATTACAATTAATTTCCGAACAATTTTATCCCTCACAGCAGAAATATGTTCCCTCTCAACCAAAAATATGACGTTTCAACAAAATACAACAACCTCACAGTGATGTTTAGCATTTGACAATCAGCATCTTAAACACAAATGGAGATTTAATACCCTAAACGGTGCTTTGGGGTATTAAACTGCTGTTGGGGTATTAATGGACGGAATAAAATGACTATCTTTGCCGCTGTAAAGTTCAACATTATGAAACAGCAAAAAACAATTCTCACCATTTTACTGAATATCCTGTTTTGTGCCGCACTGCTGTGGTTCTTCTCCCGCAACGCGTTCCTCCGGCCGTTTTTAGGCAGCGCGGGGAAAGAGGCCCTCTCGGGAGTGATGCTGCTGGCCACCTTGTATGCCAACTATTATATTCTCTACCCGAAACTCTATCGGGGCCACATGTCACTGTATTGGCTTTTGGTGGTTATAGCCTGTTTTGTAACAGGAGGTGTTGAACTGGCCATTGGCTATCCTTTTATTGTAAAGTGTAATGCATTGGCAATCCAAGAATATGGGTCATTCTACTTTTTCTCTAAACGTTTGTTGTTCGTCTTCAGCCGCAACCTCGCTTTCAACCTTTTTGCTTACGTGTTGAGAGAAAGGAAACAACTGCAACAATCTTTGGAAACGGAGAGCAAGGTTGT
>Ga0247610_10006712_pt1 | contig 11930 bp, 9 predicted proteins | sample 174DNAGHGhighgp2_FD_193483 | JGI IMG/M metagenome (GOLD analysis project Ga0247610, IMG submission 193483) | Sheep rumen microbial communities from Palmerston North, Manawatu-Wanganui, New Zealand - 1742 DNA GHGhigh gp2 | ecosystem: Host-associated > Mammals > Digestive system > Stomach > Rumen ...
TTCCTGCCACCTATCGACGAACGGGGCATCCATCTCAAGTGGTTGCCGTTGCTGGCGATGGGCGAGGATAGCGAGATCTCTGCCACGCAGTTTCCTGATGGTGAGCGTTATGAGTTGATATACCCCGAATTGAGCATCGATCGTGAAGCTTTCAATACCAGTCCTACGCCTTGGGAATCAGGCAACGGAGCTGTGGCCTTCCGTTTGGAGAGCACCATTGGCATCATCGGCACTGGTCTGCTCGATGCCATCCCTGATGACAGTATCAAGGCGCAGTATCAGCGTGAGGCGCGTTTCGTGGAACTGAATCCCGCCTTCTGGGACAAGGAGGCCAACGACTTTGCTGCTACAGCTTGGTATGTGAATGCGTCGAGTGGGGTAGAGCAGGTGAATCGTCTGAAGAAGTTCACCTACGCCATGACGCGTGGTTCGCTGCAGGACGGTGCTGGTGCCAATGCCATCTGGAACATCACCAACGTGAGCCGCTCTGACCGTCCGAAACTCTATACGACAGCTGCCTGGGCGAAGGCCATGTCGGAGAACCCGAAGGTGATCGCTGCCATCAAGGCCGATCCCTCGTCGCCTTATTATGCTGACGGTACGGAAGAGGGTATCCGCGAGGCAGTCTATAACCTGCTGCTGCCCACGACCAACCAGTTTGATAACCAGTGGCACAACTTCGAGCCCGAGATGTCGGACAATAACTTCTGGGCCTTCCAGGTGTGGCATCGCGGACTGGCTATCCCCCGTGCCCGCAACCTGCAGGATCCGGAGGTGCAGCGAGGCAAGCAGGTGTTTAATGAGATTGGCTGTGCGGCCTGCCACCGTCCGTCGTGGAAGACCACCAAGGATGACTACTGGAGTCCGAAGATCATCACTTCGCAGAATCTGCAGCTGCCCCGCTATCAGAACCAGACCATCTGGCCTTATACGGATATGATCCAGCACCGTCTGTATATGAAGAACGGTATTCACGGCTCGTGGTGTCGTACCACCCCGTTGTGGGGACGCGGGCTGTCGCTGATCAATACGGGTGCTGAAGACCGTCTGCACGACTGTCGTGCCCGTAACGAGATAGAGGCGATCCTCTGGCATGGCTACTCGAAAAAGAGCGATGGCTATGCTGCCACGTTGAAGTTCTATAAGCTGCCAAAGGCCGATCGCGATGCTGTGGTGAAATTCCTCAGGGCAATTTGATAAATCATAGATAAACGTAAACCTGACACTGGCTCTGCTGATGACGGCAGGGCCAGTCTTTGTTCTGGCAGCGCCATCAAAAAATGCTAAATATTTGGAAATATCGGAGAAACTCTTGCTAATATCAGTAAAAAGCACTACCTTTGCAGGCAGAAACTTTAATCAGACACAGAAATGAAAAAGCTTTTATTGGGAGATGAGGCGATTGCCCAGGGTGCGCTCGACGCAGGTCTGAGCGGTGTCTATGCCTATCCCGGCACTCCTTCTACTGAGATTACAGAGTATATTCAGGACTCGCCGCTGGCCAAGGAACGCGGTGTGCACAGCCGCTGGTCGACCAACGAGAAGACGGCCATGGAGGCCGCCCTCGGTATGTCGTACATGGGCAAGCGGGCACTGGTGTGTATGAAACATGTGGGCCTGAACGTCTGCGCCGATCCTTTCGTGAACTCGGCCATGACAGGCACCAACGGCGGTATCATCGTCCTGGTGGCCGACGACCCCTCGATGCACTCGTCGCAGGACGAGCAGGACTCGCGCTTCTATGGCAAGTTCGCCATGATCCCCACGCTGGAGCCCAGCTCTCAGCAGGAGGCCTACGACATGATGGACGAGGCCTACGAGCTGTCGGAGAAGATGCACCTGCCCGTGCTGATGCGCGTCACCACCCGTATGGCACACTCCCGTGCTGTGGTCGAGGTGAAGGACACACCCCGTGAGCAGAACGAGCTGAACTACGAGGCCCAGGCTTCGAACTGGGTGCTGCTGCCAGCCTTCGCCCGCAAGCGTAATGTCGTGGTGACAGGTCAGCAGCCCATCCTGGAGCAGATGGCCGTCGACAGCAAATATAATAAGTATATCGATGCTTCCGATCATAAGCTGGGTATCATCGCCAGTGGTATCGCCTTCAACTATCTGATGGAGTGCTATCCCAATGGTTGTCCTTATCCTGTGTTGAAGATCTCGCAGTACCCGATCCCGAAGAAACTCATCCGTCGCATGACTGACGATTGCGAGTATGTGCTGATTGCCGAGGAGGGTCAGCCGTTTATCGAGGATCAGGTGCGTGGTGTGATGCCTGGCAATGCCGTTATCAAAGGTCGTCTCACTGGCGAGCTGCCCCGTACGGGTGAACTGAACCCCGACTTTCTGAAGAAGGCGCTGGGTATTGAGAGCGGCGAGAGCTATGCACCTTGCGAGGATGTGACACCACGTCCGCCTGCACTCTGTCAGGGTTGTGGCCACCGCGATGTGTATACCGCCCTCAACGAGGTGCTGCGCGAGTATCCTAACGCCCGTGTGTTTGGTGACATCGGTTGCTACACGCTTGGTTTCCTGCCCCCTTACAAGGCCATCCACTCTTGCGTCGACATGGGTGCTTCGATCACGATGGCAAAGGGTGCTTCGGATGCAGGACAGTGGCCAGCTGTGGCCATCATCGGTGACTCGACGTTTACCCATTCTGGTATGACGGGCTTGCTCGATGCCATCAATGAGAATGCCGACATCACCGTCATCATCAGCGATAACCTGACAACCGCCATGACGGGTGGTCAGGATTCGGCTGGTACGAATAAGTTCGAGGCTATCTGTAAGGGTCTGGGTCTCTCTGAGGATCACCTGAAGGTGGTGAACCCCATCCCCAAGAACATGCCCGAGATCACACAGGCCATCCGCGAAGAGATCAACTACCATGGTGTGAGTGTCATCATCCCCCGTCGTGAGTGCATGCAGACATTACAACGTCATCTTAAACAAAAGAAAGCAGCAAAATGAAAACAGATATTATACTTTGCGGTGTAGGAGGACAGGGAATCCTCTCGATTGCCACCATCATCGGTGAGGCCGCTATGAAGGAGAATCTCTATATCAAGCAGGCCGAGGTACACGGCATGAGCCAGCGTGGTGGCGACGTACAGTCGAACCTGCGCATCTCGAGTAACCCCATCGCCAGCGACCTGATTGCCCTGGGCGGTGCCGACGTGATTATCTCGATGGAGCCCATGGAAGCCTTGCGCTACCTGCCGTTCCTGGCAAAGGATGGCTGGATCATCACCTCGAGTGCCCCCTTCGTGAACATCCCCAATTATCCTGACATCGAGCAGATCAAGGCCGACCTCGCGAAGATCAAGAATGTGATTGTGCTCGACATCGAGCAGGCTGCCAAGGACAATGGTGTGCCCCGTTCTGCCAATGTCATCCTGCTGGGTGCTGCCCAGAAGGCCCTCGGCATCGAGTACGACAAGTTGGAGGACGCCATCCGCCGTGTCTTCGGACGTAAGGGTGAGGCGATTGTAGAAGCAAATATCAAGGCACTCGCCATCGGACGAGAGGCTCAGAAGTAATTAAGCGTTAAGGATTAAGTGTTATGAATACTCCGATTAAGAAGGAGATTGTCGACGGACTGGTGGCTGATCTTGGCATCAAGGACTTTGCCAAGGCCACGATCCGTGAGGTAAAACAAGTAGCTGCCAAGGCCGAGAAGGCGAGTGGCGTAGAGTTCATCAAGATGGAGATGGGTATCCCTGGCCTGCCTGCTGCCCAGGTGGGTGTCGATGCACAGATCCAGGCCTTGAAGGATGGCGTCGCCCATTCGTATCCTGATATCCAGGGTGCGCCTGTGCTGAAGGAGGTCGCCTCGCAGTTTGTGAAGGCCTTCATCGGTATCGATATCAAGCCCGAGGGCTGCGTCCCCGTAAGTGGTTCGATGCAGGGCACCTTCGCCTCGTTCCTCACCTGTTCGCAGCGCGACAAGCTCAAGGATACCGTGCTCTTCATCGACCCGGGCTTCCCTGTGCAGAAGATGCAGTTGGAGGTGATGGGCGTGAAATACGAAACCTTTGATGTCTATGCCTATCGTGGTGACAAACTCCGTAAGAAGCTTGAGGGCTATCTCAAGCAGCGTAACATCTGCGCCATCGTCTATTCCAATCCCAACAACCCCTCGTGGATCTGTCTGCGTGAAGAGGAGTTGCAGATCATCGGTGAACTTGCGACGCAGTACGATGCCATCGTGATGGAGGACCTTGCCTATTTCGCTATGGACTTCCGCAAGGACCTCTCCACACCGTTCCAGCCACCTTATCAGGCTACTGTGGCCCGTTATACGGATAATTACATGCTGCTCATCAGCGGTTCGAAGGCCTTCAGCTATGCGGGCGAGCGTATCGGTGTCACCTGTATCTCTGATGCCCTGTTCCATCGTCATTTTGACGATCTTGCGGAGCGCTATCAGGGCCTGCCCTTCGGACCCGTGTTCTCCACCCGTATGCTCTATGCATTGAGCTCAGGTACGAGCCACAGTGCCCAGTACGCTTTGGCAGCCATGCTGAAAGCCGCCTACGAAGGCAAATACGACTTCCGCAAGGAGGTCAGTGTCTATGGTGAGCGTGCCAAGAAGCTGAAGGAGATATTCTGTCGTCACAACTTCTATGTGGTGTATGATAAAGACCTCGACGAGCCCATTGCCGACGGTTTCTATTTCACCATCGGCTACCCTGGCATGACCTCTGGTCAGCTGGCACTCGAACTGATGTACTATGGTGTTTCTGCCATCTGTCTCATCACCTGTGGCTCAGAACAGGAAGGCTTGCGCGTGTGTACCTCTTTCATAGAAGATCACCAGTATGATCTGCTGGAGGAGCGCATGAAGATTTTCGAAGCGAATAATCCGAAGTGATTTAGATCGTAAACCGGATATAGGTCCGGTCGTCGAAAGAACGGTTGCCTGGGGTGAAGCCTTTCGTAGCCTTGAAGGTACCGATATTCAAGGGGTCCGTCTCGCGTTGCTGTGCGAGACGGACCTCTGACTCTTCAAGGGTGGGACAGAGGACGGGATAGCCGTCGCTGGCAAACACGATCTCATGTGGACTGAAATCAAGTGGCATGACGGGCACTAAGTGTTCTGGGATGGGGAAACCGTCGACCACGGAATAGATGATGTTCTGGTGCTTCATCTCCTGCAACATGTGGGGAATGATCGAGGCGCGTGCCTCATCGTTGGCGAGGAGTTCTGACTCTGTCTTGCCTGCTGCTAGCAATTCCCTGACCTTTGCGGCCCGCATCTCCGCCAACGTCTGTTCGTAGGGTTTAGGGTTCTCAAACAGTTCACCGTTGACCATGCACAGACAGTCGCCAATCATCCATATCTCCCGTCGCAGACGTGAGAAGATCACCACCGAGGCTGTCATCCGTTCCTCAGGATGCACAGCAAGTTCTGTTATGCGACGTCCGTAATGTTTTTTGATAGCACAGGTAGCGCCAATACAGAACTGATGGCAAGAGGTGTTGGCAGGCATCTTGCGGATATAGCGTGCAATGATCTTCATCGCATAGCGACCGTTACTCATCAACAGGGAGTAGCGGTGGGTGGCTTTCGAGGTGGAGCCGTCGATGACAGCGATGAAGTCACTTGTGACGACGAGACCGTCCTCGCTTTTCTTTTGGGGGTTCTTGGCGATCTGGCTTTGCTCGATGATGGTCATAGGGGTGAGCGGTTTTCGATGAGGGATGGGCGTATTGTGGCGATGGATGAGAATCGTAAAGCTTTTTGATAAGGTCAGGACGGCCGATGCGCTTGAGGCTCTGTTCGATGCCACGACGCTCCTCAGGCTTGTACCAGAAGAAATACTGGCGCTGGGCCAGCTTGTCGCGCTGACTCTTGGCTGAGAACACGGGTTCGAGGGTATAGGGGTCGTAGCCTGTGTACCATGTCTCAGTGGCAACGGTCATCGGGGTGGGGGTGAAGTCCTGAACCTGTTCGAGATGGAAGTCCAGCTGTTTGGTGATGACAGCCAGCTCCGCCATATCCTCCTCCTGGCAGCCTGGGTGGGAGGAGATGAAGTAGGGGATGATCTGCTGGTGCAGGTTCTCCTCGCGGTTGATACGGTCGAAGATGCGTTTGAACTCATAGAACTGCTGGAACGAGGGTTTGCGCATCAGTCGGAGCACGCGGTCGCTGGTATGCTCAGGGGCTACCTTCAGGCGTCCGCTGACATGACGGCAGATCAGTTCACGGGTGTAGGCCATCGCAGCCTGATTGCTGGCTTCATCCTTACTGCGATGCAGGAGAAGGTCGTAGCGAACACCACTGCCGATAAAGCTCTTCTTGATACCCTTCACGGCATCGACGGCATGATAGATGTCGAGCAGAGGTTGGTGGTTGGTGTCGAGATTCGGACAGATCTGTGGGTTGATGCAACTGGGACGCTTACATTTCTCACAGGCATTGAGGTTGCGTCCGTGCATACCGTACATATTGGCTGAGGGTCCGCCTAAGTCGGAGAGATAACCTTTGAAATCAGGCATCTCGACCACCTGCTTCACCTCTTTCAGGATACTCTCCTTCGAACGGCAGGAAATGAACTTGCCCTGATGCGCGGAGATGGTGCAGAAGGCACAGCCTCCGAAACAGCCGCGATGGATATTGACACTGTGCTTGATCATGTCGTAGGCGGGTATGCGCTTGCCCTTGTATTTGGGGTGGGGCTGGCGCGTATAGGGCAGGTCGAAGGAGGCGTCGAGTTCCGCGGTGGTCATAGGGGGATAGGGCGGATTAATGACCACGTAACGGCCATCGACACCCTGCAGCAGACGGGCGGCATGCATCATGTTCGACTGCTCCTCGACATGGCGGAAGTTCTCAGCCTGCGCACGTTTGTCCTTCAGACATTCTTCGTGGCTGTGGAGTACGATGTCCTTATCGGTGATGCCACCAGGGATGTCCTCCTTACGGGCGAGATAGACCGTCTGCGGGATGGATTTGATAGCGGAAGCAAATTTTTCACTATTCACTGTTCCCTTTTCACTTAAAGCGCTCGCCAGTTCGAGGGTGGGCTTCTCGCCCATGCCATAGGTGATCATGTCGGCCCCTGAGTCGCAGAGAATGCACTTCCTCAAACTATCTTGCCAATAGTCATAGTGCGTGACGCGACGCAGCGACGCCTCGATGCCACCAAGTATCACAGGGACATCGGGGTACAGCTGCTTGAGGATCTTGGTGTAGACGATTGTCGGATATTCTGGTCGGAGGTCGTGCCTGCCATCAGGACTATAGGCATCCTCAGAACGCAGACGACGGTTGGCGGTGTATTTATTCACCATCGAGTCCATACAGCCTGGCGCCACGCCAAAGAAGAGACGGGGACGTCCGAGTTTCTTGAAGTCGCGGAAGTCTCCGTGCCAGTCTGGCTGTGGCACGATGGCCACACGATAGCCTGCTGCCTCCAGCGTGCGTCCGATGACAGCAGCGCCAAAGGAAGGATGGTCGACGTAGGCATCGGCACTAAACAGGATGATGTCGAGTTCCGTCCATCCCCTGAGCTCCAACTCCTTCTTCGTCGTTGGCAGAAAATCCGTCAGCCTGTACTCCACTCTTTATTCGTTATTCATTATTCACTATTCATTAGTTAAACGGCGTCCCTTGGATGGCACGCGTCGTTGCCCCAAGATTGTCATTTCCTTTGTTCTTCCAGTTGATATACAGGATGACCAGCTGCTGGAGTCCAAAGGCTTTCATGTTAGGATGATAGATCACGTCGAGGCAGAGATCCAGCAGCGCCTTGTCCTTGCCGGCCTGGCTCTCCAGCATGGAGCGGATGTTCAGCTTCAGTTTCTCGAGCACTTGTTCATCCACATAGCCGTTGGAGTCGATCAGATCTCTGAAGAACTGATACTTTTCGATGGTCTCAAGGTGCTCTTCCTTGACGTCGATACTTCTTGTTCCAGAAGAATTTGCCTGAATTTTCATAAGCGTTTTGTTTAAAAGTTGTGATTGATTATTGTAACAGAAACATTAATATACCTCGCATCAGCACGTCCTGTATCTGCTTTCCTCTGATACACTCAAAGGGGAATCCGATGGTCAGGGCGCGATAGTCGTTGCCATTATAGGCCACACAGGCACTCTGCAGATTGCAGTAGGCCATAGCCGGATAGGCAGGTGTGATGGGCAGCAGCACATCGGGGTGCTGGGCAGCATAGTGCACACTGTTGGGCTGACGGTGGAAGGTGAAGGTCGTACCAAGCCCCTGGATTGTGTCCCTTTCCAGGTAATCGCTCTGCGTCCCACCGTAGTTGCACTTCAGAAGACTGGCGAGAAAGGCCTTGTCTTGCTGCGATGTCATGTCACGTCCGATATAGGCTCCGCTCACGAGGAGGGCACCTCCCTGCGACGTGTGGGCAAGGAGATGGGGACGGAGCGCTTGGGGGAAGGCCTGGTATTTCACCAGCGAATAGCCGTCGTTGCATTCCAGGCCGAGTATCAGGTCTACCAGTGCATACCCCTCCATCGACATTATGCCGTTCTCGACGGCCTTCGACGAACAGCTGGCAATGCTGTACCTGCGGGCTGAGGCAATGGCACGGGCGTGGGTACGGATATAGTCGAAGTCGTTGCCTGCAAAGAACTGTCCGGCTAACGAGTCGTTGGTGAAGCCCAGTCCTTTCGATGTGGTCTTGCCCATCTGTGAAACGTCGAAGCTGGTCTGGAGACCACGCCATCCTGCTGTCAGTCCGTAGCTCACCCCGATATCCTCGCTGAGGTCGAAGCCTTGTTCCTTCGCATTGTCGCGTACCTTTGGCGAGGCGAGACGATGGAAGCCGTTGACGACCAGCACCTGCTTCTGGGCTGTGGGGTTATAGAGGGCCGACACCACCTCGCTGGGGAAACTCTCACCACCCGCATTCACAGCAGCGATGCGGAAGGAATACAGCTGATCGGGCTCGAGCTCGACGGTGGTGCTTGTCCTGTTGCTGTTGAGAAAGACACCGTTGTCGAAATCCCCGTCGTCCTTGGCTGTGTAGAGCACATAGCCCGTAGGCATAGCCGTTGGCTCTAAGGCATCTTCCACTGCCGACCATGTGAGCTTGGCGGTTCCCTTGTCAGTTAGGGTGACACTCACATTGTCAGGTGCCAGGGGCTGTACGACATAGTCGGTATGGTGCATGCGTGCCGTATAGCGCAGCAGGGCCTTATAGATGCTTCGGGCCATGTCGAAACGGAAGTTGGGATCCTGTGCCATCCGCATGTCAGCGAAGTTCTGATGCGAGAGGGTTTCGAGGATGGCGCTGGGCACTTCGGGCACACGGCATTCGGAATAGTTGCGGTCGTAGAGCTCACGGGTCTGCCACTTGCCGTATTTGCGACGGATGTCGTAGGGCAGGAACGTGAGCAGGTCGTCGGCCAGGTCGCGTGATGCCAGACGTGTGAAGCCTGCATTTACGGTCGAGTCGCGGAAGGTTGTCATACAGATGGTCAGGGTGCCGGTGTTTGTCTTGCCATCGCGTGTGAAACCAGCATCGCTGTGAATGGCCAGCGACAGTTCGATGGGCACCCCGCGTCCTGTCGTATCGGGCATATAGCAGGAGCCGCCACCCAACAGATTGGTCATGTGGGATCGCACGTTGATATCGTCGCCATAGTCGTCCTGACCCTCCTTGCTGCTATAAACCTCGTAAGGCATGCCAGCCCATTGGGCATAGTAGCGTGCACCCTCCAGACAACGGGGCATCCCGCTCAGTTTTCCGCCTCGTTCGATATTGCCCATGCCACCACCGAACCTGACGGCATCGGCTGTCACAATACCAGGCTTGCTGCTGAGGTTGGAGAGCACCACGCGGTTCTGTTCGTTGCAGCCTTCGTCAAAGTCGAAGGTGCCGAGATACACCCAGGTCGAGCCACCCATCTGCTGATTGACGTGGAACTCGGTGGCGATGCCTTTGTGCCAGACGGTATAAAGGGCATCGTCGATGCTGCCCTCCACGGTCTGGTAACTCACATAGACGGCATAGCGTCCTGCCTCGGGTATCGTGGGCTGGTAGATGGCTGCACCCTGATGGTGCTTATGCTCCGTGGTCTCTATCATACGGGCCGTACCCGCCTCGAAGGGATTCTCGTGGTCGAGGTAGTTGCCTGCATGCTGGGCGAAACCCGGGTTCGGTGCCGCCTGCCAGGGGGTATGGATGCTCTGCTCCGAATAGCCGATGGCCAGCGAGTCGTTGTCGACGATCACCTCATGCCGCTGCCAGTCGCGTTCACGCGGGGAGAATACATAGGCACCAGCCCGCTCGAGCATGGGGATGAGGTAGGGGTTGACGATGGTCTGCGTAAACAGATCCTCGCTCGTGGCGAAGAGGGGCGGGCGCTGCCATTTCCATTTGTCCTCAGGAATGTCGTAATAGATGCCGTGACTGGCCCATATCGTGAAATGGCGGTTGCTGAGTCCGAGGGGGATTGCATAGGGGCGCGAGGCATTCATCACCCACGGCTTTCCCTTGTAGTCGATGTCGCCCCAGGTGCGGCTCTGGTCCACAGGGTCTGACAGACGATTGGGAATCAGGCTCTCGATGGGCCAGCCCCCTGTCATCACCGATAGCTGGTAGCGCTGCAGACTGTCGGCCAGCAGCTTTTTGATATCGTTGTAGATAATGTCGGTAGTGGGCTTGGTAAACAGCTGCTCGCCAAAGGCGTTGTTGGCATAGACGGTCACCGTCTTCAGCGAGTCGTTCACGCGAAGACTGTCCAGATGTGATTTCGACCGTATCAGCTGTCCACTGGCATGGTAGTTTGCGAAATAGTTTTCCAGAGCATCATTCTTGGCTTTCTGAGCCACGGAGGTCAAGGCTGTGAGACCAGCCCATAACGCAACGACCAGTCTCTTTTTATTCTTCATTCAATGTTTCCTATTGTAAAATTCTCAGGGTATTTCCCCTTGAAGTCCTTAAAGTATAGTTTAATCTCTCTCATGTCATCTTCCAGATTGCCTGTGGCGATAATCGTCTTCGTACACTGTATCAGCCGTTTCTCGTAGTCCACGCCATAGAGCAGGATGGGCAGGTTCGCCTTCAGGGCGATGTAATAGAAGCCCTTCTTCCAGTCGGGATTCTTCGACCGTGTACCCTCGGGGGTGATACAGAGGTGGAAGATGTCGGCTGCCTTGGCTGTCTGGGCCATGGCATCCGTCATGCTCGTCTTCTTCTGACGGTACACGGGGATGCCCCCCAGCCGTTTGAAGATAGGCCCTAACGGCCAGAAGAACCACTCCTTCTTCATCAGGAAATTGCTCTTGAAACCTTCCGCACCGCTGTAGAGCTGTCCCAGGATGAAGTCCCAGTTAGTGGTATGCGGGGCCAGGCAGATGATGTATTTGTCGGGATGTTTCTGCGTGTTGTTCACTGTCCAGCCCATCCGTTTGTATAACAGCCATTTACAGAATGATTGCCACATTATTTCCGTTCGTCTGTTTAGTATGTTCTCAACTATTCAGCTGGTCGATCACAGCACTGACTTGTATTCTGAAGTCCTCAGCCAGGTTCTTGAAGTAGGCCTTTGCTGGCATGCCGGGCTCTGCATGAGAGGCACGACGGATAAACTCGTCCTCCAGTTTCAGGATACTGAAGAGCAGTGCCTCAGCATTACCTTGCTGGCCCTTGGCGCCATAAAGTGATACAGCAATAGCCTCTGCGAAAAGATCTTCACAAATCGAATGGATCGCACGCTTTAAATTCTTCTTACTTGCCATGTTTTATCCTCCTTTTTTGATTATTTTGATATATTCAGTAAGCAAAGATAGAAAAAAATCTTCTTTTCACAAAGAAATGCATCCACAAAAAATATTAAAAAGCTGAAATTACCCCTTTTTCTTTCCTTTTTTTAGTAGAAAATGATTAATTTTGCACGCAAATTGAAAATTATTCATTCAAATTTAAGCATTAACAGATTATGGAAAAGAGTG
>Ga0247610_10006713_pt1 | contig 11930 bp, 7 predicted proteins | sample 174DNAGHGhighgp2_FD_193483 | JGI IMG/M metagenome (GOLD analysis project Ga0247610, IMG submission 193483) | Sheep rumen microbial communities from Palmerston North, Manawatu-Wanganui, New Zealand - 1742 DNA GHGhigh gp2 | ecosystem: Host-associated > Mammals > Digestive system > Stomach > Rumen ...
TTATCACCAAATCTTGGCATACAATGGCCATCAAATAATACTGGTACACGTCCTGCTAAAGCAACAGGCAAATCATATTCAGATTTCTTCAAACCTAATTCATAACCAGGATTACTTGATATAATACCATTACATTCTCTGTCAGCAATAGAAATTTCTTTTATACCTTTACCAAATGTAACTAAAGTACCAGGTTCGTAAATGTCATCAGATTCATAATACTCAGCGATATCTTTATACCATGCACGATAAGCAATACCATAGAAAGAAATATCACCGTTATCAATGTATGGATTTAATGTCGTATTTTCATATGGTGTTTGTGCACCTTTACCAATAACAATCTGATTAAATCTTACAAACGTATCAACAGCTGTTGCATTTGCTAAACTAGAACCATCACCAGTTGTATATTCACCTGTCTGATTTGGCTTAGATATTTGTAAATAATTGCTCTTTAACCATTTTGGACATACAGCTGTTTGTAAAGAAGCCCCCGCGTTTGCTGCTACTCTTCTTACTTCATCATTAGTTGCAAAACGTACCGTACCATGTTGAGAACTTGTAGCTTCGTTTTGTAAATCTAATCCTAATTTAACAGAGTTAGCTGCAACAACCCAACCAACCATACTATCTGTTTGCTCATTTGTTATTTTACCAGGATTTACAGCTGAGCAATATACAGGCTTATTTAACCAATTCTCAAAATTCCATTCAGAATTACTCATTCTTTCTGATTGAATAATAAATTGTGCTGTAGAACCAGTACGTGGTAATGGACCTCTTGGATCATAAATGGCAGGTAATTGAACTGTATGTGTATCACCTGGAATTTCAGTACTACCGACTGTAGGACCAACTAGTCTGAATGTTTCAATATTATTATTAGCACCTACACCTGTTACAACAAGCTTAAATGTGATATTACCATCAACAGGTATTAATAATTCATCATCTCTTTCATAACCTGCACCACCATTTGCTAATGAAACGGTATATTGATATGCATAAGAATTATTTGTTATTGTACCAGAAAATACAATAGAATTTCCTACACGTATACCAATTGGCATTTTTGTATTTGGATTACCATCAATATTTGTTGCACCTTGTGCTTGCTTATACATACCATTTGCTTGTTTCTTTGTATTATAAGCATCTGGATCCCAATATACAAGGTCATAATTTTGAACAGCGTTATCAAAATCATCTGCAGATACAGAAATAAAATTATCTGATGGCTGGAACCATGCCCAATCTATGTCATTATCTAAATTGTCATCATCGCTAAGATTATTATTTACACCACGTTGAACTGCAATAGCCGGCATATTTGTACCATAAAGGTTACCAACTAAATAAGTATTGTGTGGACGTAAATCTGCATTTGTCGGATATGTTAATAAAGACTCGTTTGGTACAAATGGTAAATCTACATCTGCTTCTGCCATAACTTGTAAATCTGATACAATACCTAAGTTAGTCAAAATTGTATTAAAATATAATTTAATTGCAGAACCAACCACATCGATATCTGTTGCTCTTTTTGTAACAACTTCAGGAAGAGAAGCAACGGCAAATAAAACGTCTGTTGTATTATCTGTAGGATCTTTGATATACAAACCAATAGCACCAATCGGCCAAACTGTTGAGCCATCATCTGCAGTAGATCCGAAACCATCAGCAGGCAATGTCAAGATATATTGCAAACCACCAGAAGATGAATTAAAGCGCCATCTCAATATTTTCTTTAATAATTCTTGACCATGCTCATCAGTAACTCTTGCACCGTTAGTGCCAACACTAAATACTGGCACGCCACCACCAGCTGCTAAGAAGTCTTGATCCTTCCAACCAACAATAGGAGTAGCAGGAGATAGCACAGTATTTCCAATAATCTTAATACCGCTAAAATATAACTGTAAACCACCGCGTTTAATATTTGTTAATGCAGCAAGACCAGCGTTTGTAATAATTAAACTATATGAAGTATCAGGTAATTCAAGAGCCCAGTTAATACCATTATATCTTTCAAGTTCCCAACCTAATTCATCACTACCAATAGCACAATAAAGAGCATCTTTTAATGCACTTGGATGAGCATTAAAATAAGCATCTCTACAAGTAACTGTATTTTCACTACCACTACGAGTTGCGAAAAACAAATTATCTGGGATTGAATACTGTACTAATTTATTTTTTGATACTCTCATTTTGAACCTTTACTTATTTATATTTCAATCGGTGCATTAGTAAATGTATATTCTAGACCGTAATATACAGGAGTTTTTGCCATGTCAAAACTTGCGCCACCACCTGAAGCATCGTCAGCGTCACTTGTCTGCCACGGGTTCTCCTTACCAAACATATAAACCTCGATTATACTATGTATATATAGAACTGCGCTGGCAATATTGTAAAAAGTATTTTTGAACTCTGTAATAAACGTTTGATATTCAATGTCTGGTGGAATTTGAACACTTACTTCAACGTGGTTTGTAGGATACCAATTCTTTGGTCTATCCCACGTTGTCCATTCTATCCATTTACCTTTTATGATTTCATATACATAACCTAAATCATAAAAACTTGTTGCATCTTGTGATACATAACCATAGTCATTTATTGGCTGATTAGGACCAGCTTTTGGACGAATGATATAATCATTTAACTCAACATCAATATCTTCTTCAATAATAACTAAACTGTTTGTTATATTATCAAGCTTACCTAATATGTTGCCTTCTGTGTCAGTAATATATTTTACTGTTTCTTCTTCAGAATTTTCTTCTGTAAAACCATTAATTATGTAACCAATTAAGTTATTATCAGCATCCAAAATTTGTGTAGCGTCTAAAGGATTTAATTTACCAAATATACGTGTTGCTTTACGAGTAGGTCCTAAAACAATCGGTCTTTGTGGATCTCTTAAAGTACCTTCAGAACGTGGTTGATTTGTAAAAGAATCTGTAGGAGAAGCCAAAATATCAACACGTCCAAAATCATGATATGGATAATCATATTCTCTGTGTGTAACAGCTCCTAATTCTTCAGCGGTCCTAAAATCAACGTATCTTTCTGCATAATCACCAATTATATTAATATCTTTAATAGGTGTAAATAACTGATCTATTTTAACAATTTTGCCAGAAGTACTTGTTGTGTTATAAAAGTTATATGACTCACGTGTACCAACTATGCGATGAAAATTATTTAACTCTTCAAGCATCTCATGTTTCTTAGCTAGCTCTAAGTTTTTGAGATTCATGTTTAATCCTAAAAAGTTAATTAATCGACCAATGTGTTGCGAATCTACTTTTGAAATACTTCTTATATTCTTCATACGTTGAATAGAGTCATATGTCTCATCTAATAATAAACGCTGAAAACTTGCTAAAATTTCAGGCATTAACATACGACCTAAATCATATTCAGAAATGTATTTGATTATAGAGCGTGCTTCTGGTACTTGAATATAGTAATTACCTGGCATTACAGTATCAGTACTAAAATCAACTATACTCGTACAATATGCTGTATTTGTCTCAAAATCATTTGAAGTAATCATGATACAACCATCTGTATTAGCTTCTCTTATAAAGAAACCAAAACGAACATCATCGATAGCATATTTTACTTTAGTGTCAAATGTAACTTCAGTATCATGTATCTCAGGTACTCTTAAACCAGAATTATCTTCAGGCCCATATGAGAAATATCCAGGATAGCCGTCAAATAATACATTTTCTGTATCAAATGGTAAGCGATAAAAAGATACTGTATCAATACCAGGTCTTATATCAACATTAACTGTAACAATATCACGTAACTTAAAAATTTTATCACGTGTAATTATTTCACCATTTTTAAAGAACAAATAACGTAAATATGTATAATCATCAAGATAAAATGAATGTGATTCAGGATCCCAATCTTTTTGGTCTTCAACTACACCACAATATGTAAGGGAAGAAGATGTATAAATAATTACTGTTGATCTCTCAGAAGCCATAAATGCATTTAAAATTTCTAAGGAATTATTACTTTTAATTTTAAATTGAGAAGGTAATAATTTAAAACCGTCTACAAATACTAAAATGCTACCTTCTAATAAGTGAGTCATAGTATTATTATAGACATCAGCACCTTCAATAACAGTATTTGGATTTTTTAATGATACTTTATATTCGTAATAATATGATGAATTTTTATGCTGATATAAACAAATTGTATTATAAGCTTCGTCTTCAATATTGATATAATTATCTAAAACAGAATATCTAGACTTAGATACAACCTTGTTATCAACAAATAACAGTGACGTCATGTTGACTTTTTTAATTGAAATCGTACTATTGCAAGGTATTTTATTTATATCATTAACTACAGTCATTTACTTACTCATATTTGTTAATAACTTCTTCAATAGTAATATAAGATGAAATTATAATACTATTAACTGCACTTGCTACATTATCTATAGGACTTAATACTTTACACCAAGAAACAAATTCTGTATCTGTAATTGCCTTATAAATATCTGATAATTTAAGACCTTTTCCTATATAATCTGGAGTAATATCAAACAATTTTGCAATATTATTCTTAATATTCTGAATTACAATACCAGAAGTAACAGTTGCATTTTTGTCAATAGCTACTTGAGCACGTATACCTTGCTGTATAATCTCTGGTTGTACAAATTCAAGATATGTAGTAAAGTGATTAAATTGCTTAATAATTGGCTCATCATAGCGATTAACGTCATCGGCATCAATTCTATTACCTGTGAAGCTAGCTTGCATATATAAGTTAGGATCGGATGTAATTAAAATTGTTGCACCAGAACCTTCTGTATCTGCAATACTTCTAACAACTAATTTTAAGCCTGTACCAGAACCACCAGTTGTATTAAATGTACCGTCTAAACCTTGACCGATAATTGTATCAACTAACCATACAACGGCTAAAACACTACCTTGTGCATCAACACCGGATACACGTAAAGACAAGTCTGTAGGCTGGTCATTACCATCTAAGATATATATTGTATCACCTGCTTTATAACCAGAACCACCATTACCAGAAGGAATAACATTTGTATCCGGCTCAAGTACATGTGTATATACTTTAACATCATCTAATGATACAGGTTGTGTCATATTAATTTCAGCATTACCGATTAAACTCGTATCACCATCAATAGAGATAAGATATTGTTCTGTATCAACATTTACAACGTCAATAACAAACTTAATTGTATTATCACCATCTTGATAGATATAAGCTAATTTATCGCCGTTTCTATATCTATTTGCTTTTGTTATACCATTAAATTCAGGTGTATAGTAATAAAGTGGGAAATTGGTACTGCTTAATAAGCTTGAAGTTAAATAACCATCAGCTGTTCCAGGACCAGGAGAGCCAGCAATTGGGAAGCTAATATCGATTTGACTATTTTTGTCGTAATAAATACGTGAAGCATCTTCAGCATATAATACTTTCATTGCCGCAAAAGTAATCTTCGGCTCATTATCACCATTATTCTCAGTTGAATAAAATTCGATTACGAAGTGCTTATATTTATTATATCTCGGTTGACCATGATTATCATCTTCACCTAAGAAACTATTTGTAGAGAACCAGTCGGTCCAGTTATTATTTTCGTTATTCCATGGATTTGTTAATGTTTTTCTATCAATTAAACGATCCCAATCATTAGAGTTACGTATATTTGAATAAGACGGATTATCATCGTTTGTAGCAAACATTGACATAGTACCAATAAACGGACCGTTTATTGGATTTGAAGCTTGAAATTTAACACCGGCAATTCCTTGCTCATCACCGAAATCAATCCTTATTTGAACAGGACCTTGAAGAGAAGGTGTTCTCAAGCTCTTAAAGAATACATCAGGTGAGCTATTAGACATAGCATTCGTAATAGGATTTAATTGAGTCTCGGTTGAATCATCTTCATTTGTAGAAACTAAATTTGATGATGCATATGCTTCTTGTGTAAAGCTAACAGCAAAACCAGTACCTCTTCTTTCTGTACCTTTACGATATTCTGTTGAAAATACTGTATAAGAATCAATTTGGAAAGCTGTCTGAGAAGTACGTGTTAATAATTCAACAGACTGTACTTGTCCTTGAATATTAATAGATGCAACGCGAACAATAATATTTGTACTTTCTTTAGCTGTACCATTTTGAATAAATATTTCTAGCTCATCATTTACTTTATAATCTTTACCATTATAAATAATACTACCTAATATATTTCTATACCAATTTTCTTGAGAAGCTATCCAATCAGGTAATAAGCTATCACGTGGATCTTGGTCATTTTGATTTATGAATAAATGTCCTTTGGCACCAGTATCTTGAATAAGAATAAAATCACTTGAACCTTTAGTATTCATAATACGGAAAGAATAAGAACCCCAGAAACCACTGTTTGAATATAAAGCACCAGAATAATTTGATATATCATTAATTGGGTCTAAATTAAAATATGGATATGTCTCAAATGATTTAAGACCTGTGTAATAAACCATATTCATCATAAGTGAGTCATAAGCACCAGCTTTTTCAGCTTCCTCGTATTCACCCCAAACATTAGATGTCAAATAACCACATTTATTTTGTAACATAGCATTATAGTCTTGACGTCTAACTGCACGATTACCAGAAGCAAATACCCAAGGTGATGTATATTGTAATGTCTTTAATGATTGCTTAGAAAATCCACCGTAAGCAGTAGTTGTTGTATACACTTCTACATCTAAATTGCCTTGATTACCTGCTGTATCAACAAACAATAAGTCAGAAGTTAAAGCACCATATATATTTTTCTCTGAAATGTTACCATCAGCACCATCATTTGAGCAATATTTTATTTGTAATATCGTACCAGACAAAGGTAATGTGGCCATTTGACCATCACCGACTTTAATATATGCTCTACCATCAGGATCAGTCTTATATAATACAGAATCCATATCTGTAACGTCTAACACATAAGACTTATCATATGCTAAGAATGACTCAACAACATTCCATTCTTCACCCTCAACATATACGTATATATAATTTGGAGATGCTTTGAAATCAGATGAAAAATAAAACTTTTCGTTTTCAATACCAGAAGTTGTCTTATTTACTTCAATAATTTCGCCTTGTACTAAAGTAACGTCATAAACTGTATCTGTAATATCAGGAAGAATAATAGCATGCGGATTAAAGAATTTTTTACCAGCAATAGTAAACGTAGAATATGCAGGAATAACTGTATTAATACCTTTAAAATTATTTTTCTTTAATCTTACAACAACTTGTGATGAAACATTACCGTGTAATCTATTACCTAAAGTATCTGCTAATTGATAAATACCAGCTTCAGAAAATGCAGTTGTTGTATAGCAGTTAGCAAGACATGAAACGATAGTAAATTGGAGTAAACTGCCATATGCAGCCATACCATTTATTAAGGCAGTCGCTGTGTCAGAAGGATAAATAGAGGCAAATAATTCAGAATCAGAACTCCATTGTTCTGCAATCGCATTTGCTAAACTGTCTTTATCATAAACTATATTATCTAATTTCATATTATGTACCTTTTATTATCCATTACTTATTACTTTTGTGATAGTCTGTGGATTGCCATTAACTCCAATAACTGTAAAAACACATGATACTAAAAATGAATTTCTATCAATACGTGATATCTCTATATCAGCAGGATTTAACCTTACACGCGGTTCCCAAGTTGTTATGTCAATATAAAGATAATTACAGATATCAGATGGATCTAAGTTAGTTTCAAATAATAATGATTTTAATGTGGTACCGTATTCACGATTAAATGGTACTTCACCCTTACCAGTCATAAGTAAACGTTCAAGACTATTCTTAACAGTCTCAATACCAACAGTTGTACAGCTTTGATCAGTTGCACTCATTTTAAAATTTGCATTCAGGTCAGTATAAGTAGCCATTACTTTGAAAACAGTATAAAAAATTAAATCGATAAGCTTTTTATTTAGAACTTTTCGATAATAGATATTATTTGAACAAAAAGATTAAAATCTCTATTGATCTGGTGGTGAAGTTGGTGAACCTAAGTTACCAGTATGAGTATGTGCATCATAGTTTGCGGCATGTGCTGTGCCACTAACAGATTCATTACCATTAACATTTAGATTACCATTAATGGTTGTATTTCCATTTATTGTTGTTGTAGCATTTATGGTCGTATTTGAAGCATTAACAGTAACGTCCGTTGCATTTAAAGTGGCGGTTTGACATGTTACATTAATAAAATCAGAAATATTTATAGTTGCATCTAAGATTCTATCAATGTTAATATGACCTTCATAGATTAATTGCAGTGTTCTTGTGACTTTATCTACACCAATAAATTCACCATTTGCTGTATAAATACCAAAAGAGCCTCCATAAGCTCCTCCAGACGGCGTAGAAGAGGTATTTTTGTATAAAGCACCCAAATATACTAAAGAATTTAAATCGTTGCCTACGGCTAAAATAAGGACCTTTGTGCCAATTTCTGGTATACTATGGTCAAAATATGATCCGTTAATACCTAAAAATGATGACCCTAATTTAGCAGCCCATGGTAATTGAGCATCAGTAATATTTTGTCCATGAATTTCTGGAATTCTTACTTTTACACGATAATTACTTGTAGGATCGGCATTATCCACGACATCTGCTACAAAGAAAGGATTATCTAATTCATTCTTTTGCTGAAAGAACTCTCTCATTAGTAAACCTCCCTTGTTGTAACAATACCATTCATACCTTGTGATGTAACTTCCAAAGTACAAAGCATTGCTTCTTTACTTAATGTTGTATGTATAGCATCAATCATACCAACGCCAGACAAAGCAGTTGACTTATTTGCTTTAGTCTGTGAATCTGAAAATTCTACTTGTACTATTTGACCTAATCTAAAATTCTGTAAATGTTGTGTATCAATAATATTATATGTAGAATAAGTAGACAAAACGCGTCTGTTTTGTTTATAAGCCAAATAATAATTAGGATGGAAATTACCAACATCAAATGGAGACTGAGTATCAGTTAAACCTTGTGATAACTCTTTAGAAATATTAATAAATTTACTCTCAGCAACCACTTTTCTAGCTGATACCTTTTTAAGACCATAAGTCAATATATCAAAATAGTAATCTTCGCCACCATAACCACCGTTTTTTAAGTTATTTGAACCATTTTGAATTGAACTATTCATACGTCCATATTCATATTCTTTAGTTTCACAACTTTGTAATGGTCTTTGTACAAATGTATAAATATTTGCTTGTCTATTACGGAATAATGTTGTAAGATTTTTATATAACAAATTCTTATGTCTATCTATACACCAAAACATTGCTGAAGTTTCATTTATCCAACCATATTTAGCAGTATCAGACATAAATTGATATAAATTCTTCATACCACCAACCCATAATTGAGCATCATTTGTGGTATCTATATATGGAGTTAATTTATTTTGTGATGCAATACGATTAAATAAATCTGAAGAATTACCGAACATATTATAATTATTTGCTGGTGTATAACCTGTATAAAAATCAATAACACCGTCTAATTTTACATGTACAGCTTTTTGCGATACATCTAATTCTTCTATATTAAATAGACGAAAATAACTACGTTCATCAAGACCTAATTTTTTAGATTTTATATCAAATACAATTGATGTACCGTCACTAAGAGACCTTTTATCAAACCAATCCATTGGAATCATAAGGTCTAAAGTACATGTAGGAATAGGATTCATGATAGATTCAAATATTTCAGCTTGAGTAAAGATTGTACTTCCGGCCTTAAATACACTAAGGTCGTCAACCAAAATATCTAAATCATATAACCCACCTTCTACTTTCATATTAGTTTAACTCAACAATACTTCCGATTCTATCATCATTTGCGGCTTCATCAGCTGTTGTAGAATTTTGAATAAATGTATCAATTTGTGTAGGACTATTAATAGAATATACCCAGTTAGATTGAATACCTTCTAATCCATCATCTTGTCTATTTAATAATAAGACCCACCACCAATAAACTTGTGAACCAAGAGCTGATTTATATGCAATTAAATCAGGATAGCCAGCTTCTTGCTCAGGTACAAAATAACGCTGTACTTGCTCAAATTGCGTATAATTCTCATTAAAATATTTGTAGAGATTATCTAATCCAGCATTTATATCACAAACAGATACACCTTTTGGATCAGTTATAGTCTCACTAAAATATGAATCATAATTTACAGAATTTGTCATATCATTTTATCCTTATGCATTCTGTTGATCTTGTCCGCCACCAGAACCTTTAATTCCAGTCAATTCACTAAATTTACCACCAGTCATACTATTCAAGAAACCTATACCGGCATTTGCAATGCTAGAAGCTCCGGACTTAACAGTTTTTACAGCTTCATCAACATCAACACTGAAACTGCCTTGTCCCGCTTGCTGTTTGAGCCAAAGCATATTGCTATAAGTATTGGCTGTAAGAGCTTCACTAGTCAATATCTTAATTGTAATAGTTGCCAATAATGGAGTTAAATACGTAGAAGCACCAACATTTACGCCTGGATTTGTCTTATTTTGATACCAGTGTCTTATTTGAGCCTTTGTATTCGGATAACTGACTGAAATACCTTCAATAATAACATTGTCAACAAGTAGCATACCTCCTAATTGAAGCATTATTCTCGCATGATTTCCTGAATATGTTGAAGTACTACCATTCCAAGTATAACTAAATTGATATGGAGATGGTGGTGGTTGATAAAATCCAAAAGCACTATCAACAGACTTAGGCAAACATAGAGATCCCAAAAATTCTAAAGCTTCTACAAGGTTAGTACGTAAACCAACACTTGAAGATGATTCGTTTGGATGACCGTCATCAATTACAGGAATTTCAAGAGTTAAGCGTAAAGGTTCTGTACCATTCCATACCTGTAATGTAGAAATTCTTGCCGATGTAGATTGTATATTGTCACCAATATTACCAAGACCTAAAGCATTACCTGCTTGACTAAATAGTTGACCACCACCTAGTTGAAAGAATGCATTCATTTGAGCTGGTGCAAAATCATGAAATGGCTGAGACCATTTTGAACCAATACTATATGAAAATCTTTCTGGTAAATTAGATGAAATAAGATATGTAGATGTTATGTTATTTTTAAGATTACCTACATTATCACTATGACTTAATATTCCACCGTAGTCCATGATGTAAAGACGTGTCTGATGAAATTGACGTAAAAAAGCAACACCTGATGCAGGATCCGTAGGCATACCTACATTTGAAAAATCTAAAGACTTATGATAACTTACACCAGCTTTTTCGTTTGTTAAATCTGCGTATATTTTAGCTAGGTCTTTACCTTGTGAGTTTTGACCTGTATCAACCGCAGATTCATTACTACTCATACGAGTATATTTATTTAAATTTTCTGCTGGATCGTTGCCTTTTCCTGCCATGATTCATTCCGCTTATAAATAAAATTTTTTCATATATGTATTTAGAACTTAAGTAGTGTGTAAAATTGCTGTTTTTGCAACATCACCATATGCATATACAGTACCAGTTTTGTTATTAGGACCAGCAGAAGCACCACCCATGCTGCCTAATCCACTTAAGTTGAAATTATCACTAGACGGCATAGAAATAGGACCAGCAGAACCAGATGTAAATGGCATTGTATCATTTAAAGCTGCGGCAACAGGTGAACTAAAAGCACCACCAGATGGCTTAGATAAAGAGGCCTGCAAATTACCATTCATTTCAGCCATATTCATAGACATCATATCTTCTTGAGTACTAGCACTCTGTGATTCCATTCTTTCAACGGTATTACCTGC
>Ga0247610_10006714_pt1 | contig 11930 bp, 10 predicted proteins | sample 174DNAGHGhighgp2_FD_193483 | JGI IMG/M metagenome (GOLD analysis project Ga0247610, IMG submission 193483) | Sheep rumen microbial communities from Palmerston North, Manawatu-Wanganui, New Zealand - 1742 DNA GHGhigh gp2 | ecosystem: Host-associated > Mammals > Digestive system > Stomach > Rumen...
AGAATGTTAATTGGATAAAATAATTATATGAAAATCGGAATACTCAGTTTAGTTCTTCATACCAACTATGGAGGAATACTCCAGTCTTATGCGTTGCAGACTGTTCTGGAGCGAATGGGACACGATGTGGTAGTGCTAAATAGAGACAGAGACATTATCTGGAGCCTAAAACGACATATTATTAATTATGGCAAATACTTGATAAAAAGGTATATTCAGGGTAGAAAGGCTATATACAAAAGTCTTGATTGCCAGAATCGTGAGCGCCGGGAGAGAGAGCAGTTCACCCAAGCGTTTATTGACAGATATATACATACGCGGATGGTAAACAGGCTGACCGTCGATTCTTTCAGCGACATGGAGGCTGTAGTAGTAGGTAGTGACCAGGTATGGCGCCCCCGTTATTTCAGAAGACTGTGGAAATCTGGCATAGAAAATGCTTTCCTGGCGTTTCTCGGAGAAAAGAGTAAAAAGCGCATCGCCTATGCGGCATCATTTGGTACTGATGAATGGGAATATACAGAAAAAGAGACAAATAAGTGCGCCGAACTGTTGCAGAAGTTTGATTTCGTGAGCGTCCGTGAAGATACAGGCATCAGACTTTGCAAGGACAAACTTTCTCGAGCTAATGCTCAGCATGTGCTCGATCCCACAATGTTACTCTCAAAAGAAGATTATATCCAGTTAGTAAAAAATGCCAATACCCCAAAGAGCAAAGGCAACCTGTTGTGTTATATCTTAGACGATATAGCAGAAAAACAACAGTTGGTGGAGCAATTAGCCAACAAGCAAAGCCTGACTCCTTTCCATACCAAGGTTCCTAAAGGTTGTGTCGTGCCACCATTAGAACAATGGATTCGTGGCTTTATGGATGCAGAGCTTGTTGTTACGGACTCTTTCCATGCTTGCGTATTTAGTATTCTGTTTCACAAACCGTTTGTCGTTATAGGCAATAAAACAAGAGGTTACTCTCGTTTTGATTCTTTACTGAAATTATTTGGCTTGGAGAATCGCTTGATAGAAAACGTAACCCAATTTGAACCTTCTATGCTGGAACCCCTCTCTGATGATGTGTATAAGAAACTTGATATGCGCAAGAAGCAATCTATGGAATTTCTTAATAATGCATTAACTGATTAAAATATGACGAATCCACTTATATCGGTAATTATTCCTGTTTACAATGGGGAGAAATATATTGAGAAATGTATATCAAGTTTGCTATGTCAAACATTCAGCAACATAGAAATTATTGTTGTAAATGATGGCAGCACGGACAGGACATCTTCAATAGCCTATAACATGCAGAGTCAAGATGACCGTATCGTCGTCATTGACAAGCAGAATGAAGGTGTAAGTGTTGCTCGTAACAAGGCTTTAGAAATCTCCAAGGGAGAGTGGATAGCTTTCTCAGATGCTGATGATTATTATTATCCTAATGGCATAGCTTTGTTATATGATGTAGCCAAAGATACTGGTTGCAAAATAGTCTTGGGCAACAGTGATAGATTGTCTATGGATGGTCGCAAGAGTCAGCGCTATCCTAACTTGAAAAATGGTGCTATATGTCGCGACTATCCCAAGGGGTCACATGAGATGTGGGGAGACCTGTTTCATGCCTCTTTATTTGATGGAGACGGATATGCGTTTGAACCGGGGTTGGCATATCTGGAAGACAGGTTGCTGATGGCAAAGCTTTTTTCAAAAGAAGGTAAATATGCCACATGTGCAACGCCTGTGTATGCTCATGTAAAAAACGACGATTCTGTGCTTGCGAGCAAGAATGGTCTTAGAATGGCAAAACATTGTTTCTGGGCTGCCAGTCTTATGAATAATTACGCAAAAAATGCTCACACGTTTACCAGAGAGATTGCTGATGATGCAGAACAAGCAAAGAATAGGGGAATTATGTATTTCCTTAATCAAAAGAATGCATCTTTAAGTGAACTGAGAGGAGTTTTCTATAATTATTTTGACAGTTCAGAATGTTTCTGCAAGTACTTGTTTAGTGTAAAAGTTGAAACATGGAAGAGAGGCATAAAAAGAAAGATATCAACTTTTATAAATCGTAGAAAGAATTAGCATGAAATTGAAAAAAACGATAAAGGCTGTTCTTAATCTAATAAGCAGCCCCAAACGGTTAGAGGCAAATATATCTTATCTTGCGCCAAACAACCGTCTTGTAGGAAAAAATATTGTTGTTACAGGTGGAGGAAGAGGCTTGGGTGCTGCTATGGCAGAGAAATTTGTAAAAGAAGGAGCTTGTGTTTTAATTGCAGGACGAACAGAAAGCACTTTGAAAGAGACAGCAAATAAAATGGGGTGTAAATACCTAGTGCTTGATGTAGCAGATGTCAATTCGTTTGATGCTTTTTTAGGGGAAGCCAGAGAGAAACTTGGAAGTATTGATTGCTTGGTGAATAATGCCGGTATATCGCTTCATGAGCCAACATTCTTTGACGTAACACCTGATACCTTCGACAAACAAATCTCAATAAACATGAGAGGAGGATATTTCTTAACTCAGAAAGTAATAAAGGAGTGGGTTGAGAAGGGACAAACCGGAAGTGTGTTGTTTATTTCCTCTGAGACGGGTGATATGATGGACTTTCGCCCTTATGGTTTCACGAAGGTTGCAGTCAATAGCATGGTTCAAGGACTTGCTTATTTGTTTGCGAAACGTGGTATAAGAATTAATGCTGTGGCTCCAGGAGTTACAGTGTCTGATATGACAGGACAAGGTACAGATGGCAATTTGTATCATAAAAAGAACATGTTAGGAAGAGTCTATATGCCAGAAGAAGTTGCAGAGACTGCATGCTTTTTATTGTCTGAAGCTGCAGGTTGCATCTCTGGTCAGATTATAACTTGCAATAATGCAAAATCCATAAATGCAAGGTGGAAATAATTTGTTTTGATAATAGATTAATGAATTTACACAAATGAAAAAATACTCCAACGATAAAAATGCCCAGATACTTCTTGCTTTAATGAAAAAGCATGGAGTGAGGAAAGTCATAGCCTCGCCTGGTACTACCAATATAGCGGTTGTGGGCAGTATGCAGCATGATGATTATTTCGAGATGTATTCGTCGGTTGACGAGAGAAGTGCATGTTATATGGCATGTGGGTTGGCAGCAGAGAGTGGTGAGCCTGTTGCTATAGTGTGTACAGAGGCTACAGCATCTCGAAACTATTTTCCTGGACTGACGGAGGCTTATTATCGTAAGTTGCCAATTCTCGTTATTGCAGGTTCGCATAATCCAGATAGTGTGGGACATCTGCGTTCGCAGGTGATAGACAGGTCAGAGTCGCCAAAGGACACGATAAGGTTTCGTGCTTTTGTAAACAGAGAGGGTGGTAAAACGGGTACAGCGCACAACACATTCCTAATAAACAAAGCCTTGATTGAGCTAAAGAGGCATGGTGGCGGTCCTGTGCTGATAAACATCGTTGCTTCGCCAAAGGGGTTTGATACGGACAATCTGCCTAATGTGAAGGCTGTAAGATACTGCAAAAGGGAGCAGGAATATCCTGAACTGCCTCAGGGAAGGGTAGCTGTGTTTGTGGGGGCTCACGTGCAAATGTCTGATGAGCTGACAAGGACGATAGACAGTTTCTGCTCATCTCATGATGCAGTAGTATTTTGCGATCACACAAGTGGATATCAAGGCAAATATCAGGTGAATTTTGCCTTGGTAAATGCCCAGATAAACTACCATAGCAAGCTGGTTTCGCCCGATTTGCTTATTCACATAGGCGAGGTGTCGGGTGACACATATTCTACTGGAGCAATTAAGCCTAAGAAAGTCTGGCGTGTTAGTGAGGATGGCGAGATAAGAGACACTTTCCATAAGATAGACTGCGTCTTTGAGGCTGATGAGCTGGATTTCTTTACTCATTATGCCAAGGGAAACGGAGGCAACGAGGTGTCTTACCTGAATAGCTGTAAGGCTGAATACCAGGAGTGCTTGATGAAGTTGCCCGAGTTAGAGTTTGGAAATATCTATGTGGCAAAGAAACTGTCAAAGTGCCTGCCTAAGAACTCCGTGATACATTTCGGCATATTCAACTCCCTGCGCTCATGGAATTTCTTTGAGTTAGAACCTTCTATTCAGAGCAGTTGTAATGTTGGAGGCTTTGGCATAGATGGCGCTGTATCGACCCTGATAGGTGCTTCGCTGGCTAATCCTCAAAAGCTGCATTTCCTCTCCGTGGGCGATTTGGCTTTCTTCTATGACTTAAACTCTTTGGGCAACAGGCACATTGGTAATAATGTCAGGATATTGTTAGTAAACAATGGCCGTGGCATAGAGTTCAGGAAGAAAGACCATCCGGGCTATGCATTTGGCGAGGATGCCGACATGTATATAGCTGCTGGCGGACATTATGGCAATATGTCGAAGCAGCTGGTGAAAAACTATGCTGAGGATTTAGGCTTTGAGTATCTGACGGCTTCAAGCAAGGAGGAGTTTGAGGCAGTATGTGAAAAGTTTGTTGACGAAAACATAACTGACCGACCTCTCCTGTTAGAGGTGTTTGTTAATCATGCAAATGACGTGAAGAACCTTGACGCTGTGAGGCACATTATGGGTATCAGCATACCAGCGGTGGAGAAATTAAAGGAGAAGGCTAAAGACAGCGTGAGAGCACTACTCGGAAAAATTTAATATACGGAGATAATTAAGATGAAGATAGGAATAGTAACATATCATCGCACGCTAAATTATGGAGCCTGCCTTCAGGCGATAGCAACACGAGCGGTCTTAGAAAAATTAGGCAATGAAGTATATTATGTTGATTATTGGCCAGAATATCATTCTCTAAAATATAAACCTTTTTCTCTCAAAAGATTGAAATCTATAAGTGTATTAGGTGGTATAAAATATATTTTGGATTCCTTGAGGTATTACAAATATAGAAGAGAGAGAATAAATAATTTCACGCCATTTTTCGAGAAGTACATATATCCATATTGCTGCGATGTAAATGAAGAGTTTGATGCGATAATATACGGAAGCGATCAAATATGGCGTAAACAGCCAGAACTAAAAGATTATAATCCCATTTATTTTGGAATGAATAATTTTAGGACAAAACGTCATGTCGCTTATTCCGCAAGTATGGGAATCTTGCCAGCCTCAGATAGGGATAGAGATAAAGTGAAAAAGCTGGTATCCCACTTGGACAAGATTGCTGTGAGAGAAGAGAATCTTAAAGAATTGCTTATAGGTTTAGGTTTTGGAGATACTAGTATAACTCTTGACCCTACTTTGTTATTGGACAAAAAAGAATGGGATAATATAATTCCTTCAAAATCTCCTGTTGAATTTAAGTACATGTTACTTTACAGTATAGATAGGAGTGCCTTTGACATAGAGAAAGTAAGAGGCTATGCAAAAAAACATGGTTGCAAATTAGTTGTATTATCCGGTAATGCAAAGCAAAAATCGACTAAATTAGTATACACGACCGATGGCCCTGATAAATTCTTGTCTTTGATAAGACATGCGGAATGTGTTTTTACGTCATCCTTTCATGGCTTGGCTTTCTCTTTAATATTTGAAAAGGAATTCTTTGCATCATATTACAAGAATTCCAACAGGGCAGAAACGCTACTTAATGGAGTAGGTGTCAAGAATCGTATTTTACCCCCTCTGTCAGAGATTCCCTCTTTGCCAGTCTTAGACTACAACCAAATAAAAGAGAAATTAACTCCGTTACGGGAGGAGTCTATAAAATATCTTACAGAGATATAATAAAGTGTATATTTATAGACAATACTTTCAATATCATCTTGATGGGTAAATTTTATTTGTCGTAAGAATTGTTTTAAGCAAGAAAATTAAAATTGAAAGTTTATAGAAATGATAATAAAGTTTACATATATTGTTTTACTGCTTTTGATGCTTTTTGTCCTTTTCCGTTCTGGGATTAGGTTACAAAAAAAGTATAGAATTTGGTCAGGTGCAGGTATAGTTGCTATACTGGTATATACACTGAACGAGGGGCTTCGTTTTGGCAGAGGAATTGATTATAACTTAGGCGGTATTGGATATGAAAGCTATATCAGTTATAGCAAAACGGATTTAATCAACTATATTGGATATGAATATTTAGTAAGGATTCTGGTAAACTTAGGTGTTCCATGGCAGGGTGCCGTAATGTTAATGAGCTTCTTGTTCATTGTTGGGTTACTCTATCTAATGAGGAGTTTTAAAAAAGTGCTACCTTTTGCATTGCCTCTGTTTGTCTTGGTTTCTTCAGGTACCGTAGAAAACCTCTTTAAGTGGTATTTGGCTTTTTCTTTCTTTATGATAGGACTGTCATATCAGTTAGAGCAGTTAGATAAACTGAATGTTAAGTATGTAATTTTTAGTTGTGTCGCTATTTTGTTTCATACTGCATTTATCCCTGTTCCTATTATATTTTATTTGCTGACAAAGTTAGACAAACCGTTATTACCACCCATTTTGTCAATTCCCCTTTTCTTTGCGATAGCCTTTTTGTTTCAGACATCTTTTATGCTTAATTTTGTTGACTTTTTTAACACTGCAGCATTATTATCAGATCGATTGGGACGTTTCACTGAAGATGCAGAGATGTGGCTTACGCAAGGTTTTCACGGAAGAGAAACTATGGCTTTACCAGGAATTGTAGAATTGTTGTATCTAATGACAGTCACTCTGCTTGGGTACAAATGTGTCAAGCTTATGGGGCAGAAATATATTTATATATACAATTTGTTTCTTATTGGTTTTTTCCTAAAACCAATTACGAACCAAATTCCTCTTTTTGCTCGCTATGATGAAGTGTTTTTCTTTTTTCGTGCAATAGTGTTTGCTTGTATCTTGCAGATTATATACAAAGAGAAAAAAGTATTTCTGCGACCTATATATTTGATTGCTGCATTACTGATTTTCTTAGTATGGTCATACTCTTTCATCAGAAACCCAATAAAAGGTATACCTGAAAAATACCTTTATGTATGGAATAAGGGTAATTTATCATACGATGATATGATCATTATTTGGCAAGAGCAGCAAGATAAAAAGTCTGATAAGATAAAACAAAGGAAAGGAGAATATGATAATCTATTTAATTAATAAAAATTTCAAATCAAACATACTTAAGCGTAAGGGGAAGATGACAGGAAAGTGTAAAAAGTAAGATATAAATAGCAAATTGTAATAATAAATTAATTATGCAGATGGATTTCAAAAACAATTATAAACAAATTAAGAGAAGATACCGTTACTATATGAATTTAATCAATCCTTTTGAATTGAGAAAAAGGAATGATTTGAAAAATAAAATAAGAAAAACAATAGGAGAATTGTCATATAACTCAATTTTTGACAAGGATAGATCAGATTGGCAGAGATTATTCTTAGAGATGATTGGGAATGCAAAGATAAATACGGTGCATGTGGATTTATTATTTAAAGGATTCGCTTTGGAAAAACTGATTCTTGTTAAGGAAGCGGAAACGAAAGCAGATGTGTCAGCTCCTATTGTGATATGCACTCAAAAGGATAATTATATCTATTTGAAGGAGTTCCTTCCATATTATCGAAGATTAGGGGTCAAGCATTTTATTTTCATAGATAACGGTTCGCATGATGCCTCTTTTCACTATTTGGAAGAGCAAAAGGATGTAACACTTTATAAGGCACCATATAAATTTATAGGAACTAAGAAAGCTGGTTGGAAGCTACAGGCTTTGGCGCGGAACGGTTTAAACAAATGGTACCTATGGTTAGATTCAGACGAATTTCTTGCATATCCTGATATGGAGAAATACAGCCTGGATAAATACATCAAGATATTATCCCAGAAAAATATAATAAATGTGGGAGGATTTATGCTTGATATGTATCCAGAATATAATCTTTTTGAAGAATCAGAGAATCCGGAGAAATTTTATGAAGACTATATTTATTTTGATCCAGACAGCAAATATTACAAATTTGCAAATGATTCATTGAATGGAGGAATGAGAGGACGTACTCTAAATTTGTATTTGAAATTAGATAAAACTCCCTTGATTTTTTGCACTGCGAATAATATTCCCAGTGGTAATCATTCAACATTTCCACTGCGTAAAAATCTGAGGGATAATTATGGGTGTGTCCTTAAACATTATAAATTCCTCTCTGGTGATAAGGAAAAATATCAAGCTATAGCAAAATCAGATAGTGGATATTCATCTACAAAATCTTTGAAGAAATACTTGAATCTGACAAATGTTGTAATAAAAGATGCGAATAGCGTTAAGTTTGTTGATTCAAATTCATTATCAGTTTTTCCATATGTAAAGAACTTTATTAAGATGTAACATGTGGCATCCACAGATAGTAGGTGATAAATGGCAGAGTTTTTATTAAAAATGTTTATTACGAAATCATGCGAGTTTCTGTTATAATGAGTGTCTATAGAGAACCTGTGGACTGGTTATGTCAATCCATAGACTCGATTCTACATCAGACATTCTCCGATTTTGAGTTTATTATAATATGCGATGACCCCTCTTATACAGAAGGGTTGACTCTGTTGAGAAAATACTCAGAACAGGATAGTCGTATTGTACTGCTTATTAATGAAAAGAATATAGGTTTGACAAAGTCGCTAAACAGGGGAGTGAAAATTGCGAAAGGAGATTACATTGCCCGTATGGATGCGGATGATGTTAGTGACTTGCAACGCTTAAGTGTTCAGTATGAATTCATGGAGAAAAATCCACAGATTGCAGTTTGTGGTACAGGGCGACAGATACTAAATGAAGAAAAGTTATCAAAAAAAACGTACAATACATATACTGACAGTAATGATATTAAATCAGTGTTTGTGCTCAGGTCAGCCTTTACGCATCCTACAGTGATGATCAGACGCTCAGTTTTCGATGATGGTTATCTTTACGATGAATCATATATATGTGCACAGGACTATGATTTATGGGAGAGACTTTTAGAAAAAGGCTACGTCTTGGCAAATATAGACAGACCCCTATTGCGCTATCGAATGTCTGGCATTCAAGTGTCCAAAAACAAAAAAATGCTTCAAGTAAGTAGTGCAAAACGAATAAGAAAGAATTTTCTATCTTCAATGGACATTACTTTGACAGAGGAAGAATTAGACGTGTTAGTTCTTCCTTTTATGCGTAATGTGGAAATAAACAGGGAAGATATAAAGAAATATATACGGTTACTGGAATATTTGCAAACACAAATGAAAAGAAAGGAATGGTTCCATTCTCAGGCTTATCAAGTAGAGGCAATACGTTTCGCTATAAATTTGGCATTGAAAAGTAGGAATAAGTTATTTTGTTTATGGGATATTTTATGCTCATCCTTAGCAACTATATCTTCTTTGAGAAAGAACACAAATTATTATTACAATAGGTTATAATAATAAGTTTCCCGATTCTCCTCATGATGGTTTGTCATAAAAACAAGCAGATAAAGCAATCAACAATAGGAACAGAAAATATGATACGTACCAATACTATAATGACGATAAAGTCAGACTATAAAATAAATAGTAAAGCAAGTTTCGTTATTATTCTGTTTTATAGATTACAGCATATTCTATTCTCTCGTAACTTACTGTTTGTCAATGCGTTAGTGGGTGGGGTGAAAAATATTGTTTCCTTCCTGCTTGGAATACATGTGCAAATCTCATATAGGGCAAGTATTGGCAATAGGATTCGTCTTCCACATCGAGGATTTGGGGTTGTTATCTCGCATTATGCAACGATAGGTAATGATTGCACAATTTTTCATGGTGTTACTATAGGTGTCAATGAGAGCCGCCCCAAAGAAAAGAGAAAGATAGTTATAGGAAATAATGTTTATTTAAGCGCAGGGTGTAAGTGTATATCATGTCAAATAGGTGAACATTCCAAAATCGGACCGAATGCTGTTGTCTATAAAGATATTCCTCCACGAAGTCTTGTATATTCATTAAATGAGATTCGTGTGGAGAATAAAAATTGATATAGTTGTTAGATTTTAGTGTGGACAATTGTATTTGTCCTTTTTATTAGGTTTATTATTTGTGTTGTATATTATATAAAATGAAGAAGATAAGAATATTAATGGTGCTGGGCAATACCAAAATGGGAGGGACACAGATGTTCATATTGAATGTTTTGAGAAATATAGATTTTTCACGATTCCAGATTGATATTGCTGTTAATTCATCGGTTGATACAGGCGGGATAGTTGAAGAATTGAGGTCGTATGGATGCAAAATTTTTTATTGGCCTTATTTCAAGATTATCAATTATTTCCAGTTTATGCAATTCTGGCGAAAATTTTTTAAAGAACATAAATACGACATTGTGCATGGGCATTCTACAAATTCCGCTTCTCTGTATTTGAGGTATGCAAAAGAAGCAGGGTGTGTGACCGTAGCTCATTGTCATAGTACAGGATATCGTGGAAATATCATACAGCAAAAAATAAAGCGACATTTTGCAAATAAGGTCGGTATAGTAGCTGATTATTGGTTCGCTTGCTCTGACACAGCGGCATTAAAACTATATGGGGAAGTTTATAAAAGTTATCCTCGTTACTATGAGATACCTAATGCAATCAATGTTGATAACTATAAATATCAAAAAAGTATCGCAAATAGAATTCGCCTCGAAAATGGCATAAAGGATGATGAATTGTTATGTGGGCATATAGGAACTTTCTCTGCCCCTAAAAATCATATTTTTTTGCTGGATATTTTTGCAGAAGTTCTAAAACAACATCCCAAATCGCAACTTGTGTGTTGCGGTGCAGGTGTTTTAAGACCAATTGTAGAGAAAAAAGCGAAGTCTATGGGGATATTTGATAAGATAATATTTCCAGGAGTTGTGAACAATGCGAATGAATACCTTATGGCAATGGATGTATTGGTATTTCCCTCCTTGTTTGAGGGGTTTGGTATCGCTATTTTGGAGGCAGAAGCTGCAGGAACACAGGTCGTGATGAGCGACACTATACCTAATGATGTGGACTTGACAGATTTAGTACACCGTCATTCACTGAATGAAAGCCCCAAAGAGTGGGCTGACACAATTTGTAATATGCCTACAGTAGATAGACTTGGTTATAACAAGTCCATAGCAGAATCAAAATACAATATGAGAACATGTATAAATCTCATATCTTCGTTGTATGAAGAAATGGCAAGAAATAAAAAAAGGTAAAAAAACTAAATGTAACAAGAGAGTGTACCATTAAAATTCACTAATTTTGTGTCCATAATGATGAATTTCATAATATGAGCGAATATAGATATAAAATAACGGACTACCATGCGATAAAGTCTGCTGATATAAAAGTAGATGGTATTACAATCTTAGCAGGTGAGAATGGCTGTGGAAAGAGCACCCTTTCCCGGTGGTTATACTATATGATAAATGGGACACGCCTGTTTGAAGAGTTTACTTTGAAAAACTATGAACGAAAAGTAAACAGGTTGTTGAATAGACAGAATATGCCGGCAAGAGAGATGCTTTTTTATCTTCAAAGAGATGAAGAAGAGCGTACATCTGACTATAATTATAGGAGAGCATCTTTATCCTTAAGAAGAGAAGGGGGAAGGGCAAAGGAGGATGATATACAACAATTTTATGAAATGAGCGTGCAGACGATACGTTTTTTCGGGGAGTTACTTGCTGAGTTCTTAGAGAAATCAAAGAATAAAGCGAGGTGTGAAAGAATCCTCGGCAGATGTCAGAGCGTACACTTCTCTGCACAGATTGCCAGCTTCACGCTGACCATGATGCAGTACAACATACTTTGTATGGTAAAGCGGTTTGAGGCCTACGAGACCGTTGGAACACTCTTCCGTGAAGCCACAACTGGCACTCTCGAGCTGTCCGCAGCGGACAGGATATGGGAACTGATATTGGACACCATCCTGGAAATCGCAGA
>Ga0247610_10006715_pt1 | contig 11929 bp, 7 predicted proteins | sample 174DNAGHGhighgp2_FD_193483 | JGI IMG/M metagenome (GOLD analysis project Ga0247610, IMG submission 193483) | Sheep rumen microbial communities from Palmerston North, Manawatu-Wanganui, New Zealand - 1742 DNA GHGhigh gp2 | ecosystem: Host-associated > Mammals > Digestive system > Stomach > Rumen ...
GAGACATTTCCGTTTATCAGCCGGCAACGGCAAATGGCAATCTTAAGGGACAATACGGCGTCCCGGAAGGCAGGCCGGATGACAGTTTCTTTACAAAAGTCCCTCAGGAAAGAATACCCATGTTCTACTACGAACTTGAATTCAGGCCGATAATGGGTTTATTTGACGATATCGGGCCATACGTAGGATGGGCCCACAAACGCTGCGTAGACTGCACCCTTGACGGAGGGACAAAGGAAGCACCTGAATTCACCTATTGAAAGAAATGAAAAGAATTACAGCCATATTATTTTTGCTTGTTCTGTGCATTGAAAGCAACGGAACCGGACGTGTATATGTTTCTACAGACAGGAATGCCTATATTGCCGGAGAAAGGGTTTGGTGTTCCCTTTTCAATACCGGAATTGACGGCACCATTACGGCTGAAAGCGCCATCGCGTATGTAGAGCTTCTGTCCGAAAACGGCTCTGCCCTTCAAACAAAGATTGGTCTCATGAAAGGGCGCGGAAGCGGAGAGTTTTCCATTCCCTCCAGTCTTCCTACAGGAAATTATCGCCTGGTTGCATATACCGCAGCGCAGAATCCAGAATCGGCATCTGCAGGATCGCGTATCATAAGTATTTACAACACTTTTTCAGGAACGAAGCTCGGCTCTGTAAAAGTCTCCGAGACCGCACCGGCCATACATGAAGAAGACTACTCTGACGGCATATCCATATCCGTCCCAGCCTTCGCAAAAACAGATTCTCATGTCTCACTGAACCTTTCTTCCGACATGGCCGATATCTCAGTTTCCATCTATCATGAAGACCAGCTTATAGGCCAACCGCTGAGTAATATAGCACACTTCTTCGAACAGTTTCCTTTACCCGCCGAACCGGATTATAGCAAACCGGAAGCGACCGGCGAGATAATACATGCCGTTGCGAGCGGAGTTAAGGGCACTCAGGCGGCCATCCTTTCCTGCGCAGGAAGCGTTGAGGACACATATATTGCCAATACCAGCGATGATGGAACCATAGTATTCCCTACAGGAAATATTTACGGAGACAAGGAAATGGTCTGTGAAATACCTGATGGTGGTAATGATGTACGGCTTCAGATACTAAGCCCATACAGACATCCGAAGTCTGGAGATATCCCTTCTTTGACTTTAGGCAAGGATATGTTTGCAGCGCTGGTCAACAGAAAGGCCTCCCTCAACTGTCAAGTTGCCGCTGACACTCTTGTAGAATTCCTTCCAAGAAGAATAGACCCGGTATTTGGCGGGGTTGTCTGGGAGAGATATAATCTTGACGATTACCAGCGGTTTCCTACAGTAAAGGAAGTGATTATAGAGATTCTCAACGGTTTGAAGGTAAGGCGTTATGAGGGAAAGCCAATCTTTCAGCTGATGACTACCAACCAGGGTGACAGCAGAAGGGTTCTGAAAGACCACATCCTCGCTATGATGGACGGCGTAGTGATCTCAGATCCTGAACTCATTCTCTCGTTTGACGCCATGCTGCTTCAGGAAGTGATGATATGCCGCCAGCCTGTCGTATTTGGCAATCTGCTGTATAATGGAGTAGTAAACTTCGTAACCAAGAAAAACTATGTCACGGCACTATCCTTTGCCCCAAGGGTCAGAGTTATAGATTTTTATGGCGTGCGCTATCCTGTGGCCTACACTGGAGAAAAGCCAAAGGAGTCTGCGCAGGACTTGCGCAAACTCCTTTACTGGCACCCGTCACTCAAAGTGAACGGAATGACTTCCATTCTGATCAATACCCCATCTTATACAGGGCGGTTCAGGGTAGTCTGTGAGGGTATCGGCAAAGACGGTAAACCCGTTGCTGCCGTCACCTCATTTGAGGTTCGCTGACTCAAAAAGCGTATCCCAGAGACAGAACCGTGGTACCTGACACACTTGCTGTGCCAAGCAGAACCGCTGCATCGAGGGAGAATCCGGCGAATTTAGCGCCTAGTCCGACTGAGCCATAAGAAGGAATTCCGGCCGATGCATTTCCGTAGTGGAAACCGGCACGGGCGAACAGCATATCCTTGAAATTGTACTGAGCTCCTGCTGCGGCCATTACCCCGGCTTCGGCAAGATATTCTGCCTGTGCCATCAGAGTGACTGACGAAATATCGTACGAGGCACCACCCCTGATATCCATTACAGGAGAAGCTATATTCCGTATATTAAGACCCGCCCTGAGCGCACCGGAAACGTACATTGCAGAAGCGTCAAGACCGAAATAAGAAGAGCTGGACCCCTCTGCCAGGGCAAAAGAAGCAAACTTTACATTTGCGCCTATAGAAAGCCCATCCATCACCAGGTAAGAAACACCAGCCGTAACGGCCATCTCTGACGGCGTGAATTCACCTGTCGAACGGCCGTCCGCTGCATACGTTGCGTACGGTTCATACGAAAGCCGTTTGACATCAATGCCGGCAGCCAGGGCCGATGATATCTTATAGAAGCCCGCTGCAGAAATCATCTGCATCTTTACTGAAGAGGGATTAATGATGCTGAAACCGGCTCCTGCAGCCATGGTATTGCTATACAGAGACATTGCAGCCGGATTGTTGTCCAGGGCAAAAGCATCGGCATCAATAGTTACAGAGGCGCCGGAAAGACCTGCACTGACGGCATCTCCCGTCCTTATAAAGGAGTTTACAACTTGAGCCGATATCGTTCCGGTCGTGGCAAGCAAAGCGGCAAATACGCCAATTAAATACAATTTTTTCATCTTCCTACAACTTCACGAGGTTTATGTCTTTACTATCTGAACCAGCCTTGAAAACAGCCTTATAAATACCCGAAGGAAGGTTTCTGAGATCTACTGTCGCAGGATCAAAAGGAGAGGCCTGCACGTCGGCCGAGAAAACCGTCGCGCCAAGGGAAGATATAATGCTGACTGAAACTGGACCTTCTTCATTCGGCCTTATCATGAGGAAATCCTTGACAGGATTTGGATAGGCCTCTATGCTTGTATTTCCGTCCCTTACAAGTACTCGGAATGTAGTTTCTGCAGTGGCTCCGTGTGCATCGGCAGCAGTAATAGTGAATGTAGCACTGCCGTAGGAATTGGATGTAAGAGTGAGAGAGCCGTCTGCGGCGAGGTCCGTCTTCACAATAATACTTACAGTAGATGAGGAAATGCTGTAGGTAAGAGTCTCATTGTCGGCATCAGTAAAAAGTCCGGAAACAGAGAGCGTCCTTGTCTGGTTCAGGGATGTAAACAATTGATCCTCAAGTTCTGAAACCACCGTGGGCGCATTGTTTGACAGAATTGTATAACTGAACTCCAATTCTTCGGTTTCATAAGAGTCGCTGACAATCAGCTTCTCACCATAGGTGCCTGCATTTGCGCTCATGGCATCCACGGTAAAGGTTATAGTGTCAACGCCGTCGAAGGTAACCGTTGTTCCCTTCCTTTCTACGTCAAGAGAATATGATAACGTGTGGCCATCGGGATCTGAAATGCGGAACCTAAGCGATTTGCTCTCGTGGGAATGCATTGTCATTGAGGTTCCATCCAAAGGAGTAATGACCGGCTTTGTATTACTTCCTGTCTGTACGGAATACTCCTGTGAAAGGGCCGAAACAGCTCCTGAAACACTTTCAGAATTAATTCTGAAATAGTACTTGGTATTGAATTCCAGTCCTTTTAACTCCTGAGAAAGAACAGTGCCATATGGTGCACCATAAGATACTATCCTTACTGTTTCAACATTGTCCGAAGGATTGGCAGGATCAAGACCGGCAAGGGAGGAAGTGCTATAGTATAGATTAAAGCAATATGGATGTTTAACCTCTTCAGAACCAGGCACTGTCCAGCTGAATGTAGCGGTGTTTGAGACGGCAGATACAGAAGCTTCGGATACTGGCATGGGCACGGAATCATCATCGGCAATAAGCGCAGCATAAGCGTCCACCAAGCCGGCTCCAAGTTTTGTTGAAAAACTGCCGTTTTCTTCAAGGGCCCGCTTATTAGCCGTACTCTGAAGCAGATATATGAGTTTATCCCTTGTAAAGCCCTTCTTTCCGACGCCATAATATGATACCAGAAGGGCGGCAACGCCTGTTACGTGCGGCGCGGCCATGGAAGAGCCCTGCATATTGCCATACGCATTGCCAGGAAGGGTGGAATGAATATATGTTCCCCTGTTGGCGTCTCCGCCCGGGGCGCAGATATCGACCCACTCTCCAAAGCTTGTGAAATATGAGCGGACATAATTGGCACTGAGGGCAGCTACTGCGAATACTTCTTCTTCCATGGCAGGATGTGAAATTTCCAAGCCTTCGTTGCCCGCAGCAAACACGATGAGGCCTCCATCCATGGGACCTGTCTGTTCCTCTGTTTCAGGGTCTTTTCCTGCGTATTTGTTGAAATACCTGATTGCCTGGAGAAGTGCCGATGATGTAGGGGTTTCGGGGTTAGTGTAACCCCAGCTGCAGTTCATGAGGACGGCGCCATTATCGGCAGCATAAACAATTGATTCCGGTGTTTTTGCGCCGTGAGTTCCGTCCAGGGTCTGAGTTACCATTATACGCACTCCGGAATTAGTGGAACCGTTTCCTCCGGCAACACCTGCGACGCCTATTCCATTGTTGTTTACAGCGGCTATCGTTCCTGCTACGTGTGTTCCATGGTCTCCTGGCTCAATCTTTCCGACGGTTGAAGTTCCGTCATAGCTCATAAAACTATAACCGTAGACATCGTCTATATAGCCGTTGTTGTCATCATCTTCTCCCTGAGTGCCGTTCAATTCTGCAGTATTTACCCACATGTTGGCAGCTAGGTCTTCATGGGAGTAATCCACACCCGCATCGTTGACGGCGACAATAACCTCCGGCTTTCCTGTCTCAATAGTCCATGCTTTGAAAGCGTTGACGTCACAGCCTGCATTCCACTGAGTTTTGCTACCATCATTCGAAAGGCCCCAGAGCAAACCGATTTTGGGATCGTTGAAAGGATAATCAGTGGTTTTTATGTACGGAACTGGTTCTACATATTCCACTCCAGTTATGCCATCGAGTCCCACGGAGACCTTTGTAACAGGCCGGTTAGGATTAAAACTAACAAGATACCATTGATGAAGGCCAAAAGCTCGGTGACGGGCCTCAAATCTTCCTGCATCAGGAAAAAGACGGGTGACAGAACAATCTCCAAAAGAAGAAAAATCTATATCTGGAGATTCCGGTCCTGCAAGGTCTTTGCTTACTTTAATAATCAGTTGCCCAGGAATAGTATTTTTCACATCAAAAGGAGCAGGTTCTTCCTGTAAGACTGTATCCTTTTCCCTTGTACATGCAAGCACACAAATTAGAGCAATACAATAGATAAAAACTCGCTTCATTTAAATAGAGAAAAAACGAAAGTGGAACACTTGCTGCGTCCCACTTTCGAATTAAACACTGATAAAACTACTCAGAGAGTAAAGTCTCAAGGTCAGGACCTCCGGGAAGAGACAGGTATTTTGCTCCTTCTCCAAACCAGCTGGTTGAATTCTCAATGACCTGAGCCAAGTAGAACTGAATAACTTTCTTATTCTCGTCTACGAAACAGTTGTTGGCATCGTGAGCCGCGAGGGAACTTGCATATGCGCTTGGAAGATACTCATAAATATATTTATCTGTTCCCAAAGAAGCATATATAAGTCCTGTAACCCAAGTTGTAGGACTGAAAGAAACAGTGTTTCCTTCATCATTATTTGCCCAAACTTCAATTACTTCTGTAGCTCCACCAACATAGTAACTTTCGGCCCATGCAGCAATAACATTATCCTTCGGGAAGGGATTATAGATTCTCCACCTGTCGAAGCCTTCTGCTTGGTCTATCTTAACCTTGATAATACCAAGGTCGGTATCACTCGGCTGCAGAGCAAGACCGTCATAAAACTCGCCTTCACCGATATTAACCCAAGTATATGCCTTTGCAAGGGTGCAGTCGACGGATAGCTTTGAGAATGTATTGTTATCGTCTTCAGGAACAACAATTTCAATTTTTCCTTTGAATGTCTTACCAACAGACATGTTTGTAAGATCAAGAACCAGATCTTTCTCAAACTCTCCGGCAGCAAAAGTTACGGAAGTAGGACATCCGATTGCGGCGTCAAGCGTAGTAGTAAGGTTTACGGTAACCTCTTTCGCAGCAGAACTACGAGACATCGGTATATTATATGTAGATACAGATGCCGGTATTTCATTATCTACAACCACATCCTGAACGAAAGCTGCATTAACAGCGCTATTAGCAACTGTACTTTCGTCAAAAATGGTAGATACAGCGTCAACGTTACAGGATACTGCGGCTATTGCAGTTGCAGCAAGAACGGATATGTATTTAAATATCTTTTTCATAATCATAATCGTTCAAAGTTGATTATTCACCGCTTCCGGTAGGAGCATTTGCAGGATCATCTCCCTCCAAATTGCTGGCAGGATAACTTGACACAGGATTCTGGAGAATGAGACTATTGGCGTCGGTCTCTTTCTTGGGAATAGTCATAACCCAGTCGAAAGATTCGGGATCATCTGTATGCAGATTGTTGAGAAGGGCTGCGATAGGGTGTCCCATCTCTGCCGTACGCTTGAAGCCCTGACGGAGACGCTTGATATCGTAAACGCGGCCATATTCACCCCAAAGTTCAATACGGCGCTGGATGAGGATTTCCTCAAGGAGGGAACCGGTAAGGTCTGTTGTAAGAGCACCAAGAGCAGTACCAGTCTTTGCAGAGCAGTCATAACCTGCTTCACGGGTAGCCATGAGGCTGTTCAGAGCTGTTTTAGCTTCGTCCTCATTACCAAGGCGGCAAGCGGTTTCAGCAATAATCAGCTGCATTTCAGGAGCGCGCATGAAGATGTGGTCTGCACCGGTCTGAGGGTTGCTGGCATCCTTGAACAGGAACTTATACTGCTGATAGCCCTTTGTTTCACCGTCTGCGAGAGTTTCATAACTCCACCATGACTGGCGGGCGTCAGTAGCTGCCATCTTGTCATGCAGCCATGCAGAGAGGCACTTACGTGCTCTTGCACCGTAACCACCAAATGCAATATCCATGTGAGCAAGGAACTGAGGGTTGGTTGTTCCCTGGTCGGTGATGATTTCAGCACCCCAGAGAACACTCTTGTCCTGTGCGTCATTATAATGGAAAGCTGCATTGAACTTATAGTCACCACCCTGGACTGCAATTACAGCAGCATCGTGAGCCTTCTGGTATTCACCCATGTAAAGAGCAATACGGGCCTTGATACCATTGGCAACGAATTTGTCAATGTGGGAGACATGCTTCTGCGGAGTATCGCCAATAAGCTCGATAGCTTTGTCGATGTCCGCCATTGCCTGATTGAATACTTCCCTGTTGGTTGAACGGGCCTTACCCTGAGTACCGGCAACAGTGGGCTCAGTATAGATAGGAACACAGAGACGGTCTTCGTGGCCGATGTAACTACGGGCAAACAGCATTCCGCAATAGGCATAAGCCCATGCACGGAAGGCATATGCATTTCCAACAATATAGTTTACCTCAGATTCGGCGCCTTCCATCTGGTCGGCGGCGTCAATGATGTAATTCATGTTGGATATGAGAGTGTAATAGTAGTTCCATGCATCATAGGGACGCCAGGTAGTACTATTCATAGCATCCTTTACGTCGTACAGATAGTCATACCAGAACCAGCCGTTACCAGCAGCTGCCATAACCATATCTTCACCCATAAGGTCTGCCATAAGGTTATAGGACTGAGGGCCGAAGCACTGGTGGTAGTTTCCGGTTGTGGTTTGACCCCATTGCCAGAAGAAGCGGATTGCTCCGTTAAGAGCCATGAGACCACCTTCGGTATCCTCGAATACGGTGTCACCGGAGACGGCGTCCGTAGGGTTGGTGTTGAGCAGCTCGGGATTGCAGGAAACAGTGCTTGCCAGAACTGCAAAAGCGGCCATTATAGAGAATAAAATCTTTTTCATGTTCGTTTCTCCTTATATTAGAAGTTAATATCGACACCAACTGAGAGGGTGCGGGTAGGAGTATAAGCGTAGTTGGTACCACCGGAGATGCTATACTGAGGATCAAGACCGTTCAGCTTGCTGAAGAGTGCGATATTGTCTGCAACTGCAAACACCCTGAAGGACTTGATGCCAACTTTCTTGGTGGCCTTGGTAGGAAGAGTATAACCAAGCTGGACAGACTTGATGGCAAGATAAGATGCATCAATGAGCCAGCGGTCTGCAGAAAGGTTACCGGAATTCACGAGAAGGACGGGGACGTCAGTGACATCACCGGGCTTCTGCCAGCGGCGAAGGATGTGCTTGCTCCAGGTATCACCTGCATATGTAACTTCCATGGTTCCACCATAGACTCCGTCTAATGTCTTTCCTCCGAGAGAGAAGGTGGTGAGGAAGCTGAAATCAACCGGACCAAACTGGAAGTCAGAACCGAAGGAACCCTGGAGAAGAGGCTCACGGCTGCCCATGTAGTATCTGCTGTTGTTGGCCTTGGTCTTGTCATTAGTGACATACTCTTCGCCAGTCATATAGGTCTTAAGATTTTCGTTCCACCATATATCCTTGCCATCCTTCTTAAGTTCCTTTCCAGCTTCCTGAAGTGCTTTGACTTCTTCCTCACTTACTGAATCATATGCCCAGTAAAGCTGCTGTCCGTTTGCAGGGTCAACACCTGCGGACTTGGGAATGTAGTAGGTATAGATAGGCATGCCAACCTTGATAACATATGCACCGGAGGTGATGGTGTCATCAGTGGTAAGGGCAAGAACCTTATTCCTGTTGAAATAACCCATGAGAGTGGAGCTTGCACGGAAATTGGCGGTGTTCACCCAGTTGAAGCGCAAGGTTGCTTCAAGACCCTTGTTACTCATTGAACCTACGTTCGCATTGTAACCGTTGAAACCGGTTGAAGTAGGCATAGGGAAGCTCAGGAGCATGTCGCTGGTGAGTGAGTTGTAATACTCGGCGGTAACATTGAGGAACCTGTTGAAGAAAGTACCTTCAATACCATAATTCCAAGTTCCCTTCTTTTCCCATGAAACGGCGGGGTTTGCAAGGGATGAAACGATTGCTCCGGAATTGTTTGCATTTGCATAGGTAAGGTCATAGAAGGACTGCCATGCATAGTAGCTGTCGAGACCGTCGTTACCAAGTTCACCGTAGGAAATACGTGCACTGAGGTTGTCAATCCACTCGATATCCTTTACAAAACCTTCCTGAGAAAGACGCCATGAAGCACCCAGTGACCAGAACTCTCCCCAACGGTTCTTCTCATAGAACCTTGAGGAACCATCCTTACGCCATGTAGCCTCGAGATAATACTTGTCTGCATAATCTGCAGCAAGACGGGCAAAATAGGATTCCATCCTGTAAACATCGGAATAGGACTGGTTGCCGGTTACATTGGTTGCCGGAGCAAGTTCCATGATTCCGGGATAAACACCGGTGCGTTCTGCATACAGGTATTTGTAATTGTAGTTGTAGTATTCGTGGCCAAACTGTCCAAGGAAGTGAAGTTTGCCGAATTCGCGCTCATACTTGAGGATCTGGTTCCAGGTGTATGAGAATGTACGGGTTGAATACTTGTCAACTTCGCCGCCGACGGAAGAACCGTCACCGTGGTAAGGGTTGTAGTAAGAAGTGATGTAACGGCCGGAGATATCTGCACCGAAGTTGGTGGAAAGGGTGAGACCCTTCAGGATACCGAGTTCGTCACTGTCACCTCCGAGTATGGCATATGTACGGATGCTGGAGTTGTCGCGGAGCGTCTCATACTTATTGTCGTAAAGATCACCGACAACATTGAATCTTGCAGCCTTTGGACGGCCGTTCATACCATAGTCATACTGCTTGTTGCCTGTTTCGTCAAGGGCATCCTTCTTTTCATCGTTCTTCAGATAAACGGGGTAGATAGGAGCCATGAACTGTGCGGTGTACCAGGCATTGCCGGTCTGGGTGTCGGAATACTGGGAAGAGTTCTGGTTGGTGTATGCATAGCTTGCACTTGCACCCATGGACAACCAGTTGTTGGCAACATGGTCAACATTTGCGCGGAGGGAGTAACGCTTGAAGTTTGTGGTGATGAGAACACCATTGTCGTCGAGCATACCCACGGAGAAAGCGTACTTGGTCTTGCTGTCACCACCGCTTACGCCAAGCTGATATTCCTTGCGGACAGCTTTCTTGTTGGTGAGCACGTCAAGCCAGTTTTCGTTCCATGCAGAAACAGCATCTGCGCGGACGAGACCTGTTTCAGGGTCGATGATATTATCCCAGGTGTAGTTTGTATAAGGGTTGTAGAATTCTCCACCGAGGGAAGAGGACATACTTGCAGAAGCAAGTTCCTTTGCAGCCTCAAGCGAATAACCACCCTTGATGTAGTAGTTATTCTTGAGGGCTTCCCAAGTGAGTTCAACAAACTCGTCCTGGTTTACCATGTCATACATCTTCAGTGAACGTGACTGAAGACCAACGGTTGCCTTGAAGTTAACGACAGAGTTGCCTTCGTTACCGCGCTTGGTGGTAATGAGGATGACACCATTAGCTGCACGGGAACCGTAGAGGGCGGCAGCTGATGCGTCCTTGAGGACGGTCATGGTCTCAATGTCGTTGGGGTTGATTGAGGAAAGAGTTCCTGCAAAAGGAATACCGTCGACAACGTACAGAGGAGAAGAAGAAGCGTTGATGGAGCCGGTACCGCGAATCTGGATGGAGGCGCCTTCACCAGGCTGTCCGGAACCAGATGTTGTGGAAATACCTGCTACCATACCTTCGAGGGCCTTGGTAACGTTGGAAACGGTTCGCTGCTGGAGTTTTTCACTCTTGACGGTAGCTGCAGATCCGGTGAAAGAGGATTTCTTTGCAGTACCATAAGCTACGACGATCGTCTCTTCGAGAGCCTCTGAATCAGGGTCAAGGGTGATGTTTATAACACCCCTGCCATTGACTGCCTCTACTACTGTGACATAGCCGACAGCAGAGAACTCCAATGTTGCTTTGGCCGAAGCATTAATAGTAAAGGCACCTTCTGCGTCGGAAGAAACGCCATTCATGGTACCTTTTACCATAACGGCGGCGAAAGGAATACCTTCACCAGTAGACGCATCCTTGACGGTACCGGAAATGCGCATGTTCTGTGCGCTTAACGTGGTAACCAGAAGCACAAGGATGGTGCTGAGAAACAGTTTTGCTTTTTTCATAAGCTTACTGGGTTAAGTTAAACATAAATATTGATACAAAAATTCATTTTCTTTGCATCGGATACACTACAAAACATCCGTCTAAATAACGGTTAATCGTTGCAAAAATGAGAAAACAAATCCAAAAATGCAAACGACCGAAAACGCGTATCAAATGCGATACAATAAGGTTATTCCAAGTTTTTAAGGTTTTTTAGTTTTGTGTTTGCCGAAATTTAGTTATAAATTCACATAAATCAAACAAAAATCATTTCATTTTTTAATTTAAAAATTTTTTTAAAAAATTATGTTTTCTTTTGTTTTGGGCTTAAATCAATGTCTTTCAAGAGCCTTTAAAGTGTTTTATAGGGTAAAAAACAAGGAAAAGGTCTGTTTTTTAGTGACAGACCTTTTCTAAAATATACAAAATAATGATCTTACTCGCTGAATCTCGCTTTCAGATACTCCCTGTTCAGGCGGGCAATGTGGTCGATGGTGACGTGCTTGGGGCACTCCATCTCGCAGGCGCGGGTGTTGGTGCAGTTACCAAAGCCGAGTTCGTCCATCTTTGCAACCATTGCGCGGGCGCGGCGTGCTGCCTCCGGCTTGCCCTGAGGCAGCAGAGCCAGAGAAGATACACGTGCTGCCACGAACAGCATTGCAGAACCGTTCTTGCAGGTTGCAACGCATGCACCGCAACCAACGCAGGCAGCTGCATCCATGGAGAGTTCTGCATCGTCATGGGAGATGAGGATG
>Ga0247610_10006716_pt1 | contig 11924 bp, 11 predicted proteins | sample 174DNAGHGhighgp2_FD_193483 | JGI IMG/M metagenome (GOLD analysis project Ga0247610, IMG submission 193483) | Sheep rumen microbial communities from Palmerston North, Manawatu-Wanganui, New Zealand - 1742 DNA GHGhigh gp2 | ecosystem: Host-associated > Mammals > Digestive system > Stomach > Rumen...
GTCGTCGCGAGTAACGGAATCAAGACAGCGTCGCAAATACGCTTCCATATTATAAGTGGGGATAACGACTGACAAAAGTTTTTCGGACATTCTAGATTCCCAATTTCTGCTTTGCGACGGCCATCGCTCGTTCAATGACATCGTCCATGTCGTAGTATTTGTATTCGGCAAGCCTTCCGCCAAAAATGACCTTAGATTGCCGTTCCGCCAATGCTTTGTATTTTGCGTATAGGGCGGAATTCTTTTCGTCATTGACTGTATAGTAACGCTCTTTGCCAAGACTCCAGGCCTGGGGATATTCGCGCGTGATAACAGTTTTTGCTTGTTGACCAAATTCAAAGTGCTTGTGCTCGATAATCCTTGTGTAGGGGACATCCGCGTCAATATAGTTCACCACTGCGTTCCCCTGGAAATTGTCTTTGTCGAGAACATCTGTTTCAAAATTCAGGGAACGATAGTCTAAAGTCCCGAATTGAAAATCAAAGAATTCATCGATGGGCCCCGTATAGATGATTTTTTCAGCAACATCCTCTAGTTCGGAGCGGTGCTCAAAGAAATCCGTATTCAACCGAACTTCAATCCCATCCAGCATCTTTGCGACTAGTTGTGTGTAACCACCGCTGGGGATGCCTTGGTATAAATCATTGAAATAGTTGTTGTCAAATGTATAGCGGACGGGAAGACGTTTGATGATGGACGCCGGGAGTTCGCAGCATTTGCGTCCCCACTGTTTCTCAGTGTATTCCTTGATTAGCGTCTCAAAGATATCTCGACCCACAAGGCTTAGAGCTTGTTCTTCTAGGTTGGCGGGTTCGCGTCCATTGAGCGATGCGATAACTTCCGCTTTTTGTTCTTCAATCCTTGTTTTGGCCACTTCTGGTGTCGCTGTTTCCCACATTTGGTTGAACGTATTCATATTGAAGGGCAAGTTGTAATATCGCCCTTTTGACTTGGCTATTGGGGAATTCGTGTAGCGGTTAAATTCAACGAAAGAATTGACAAATCTCCATACATCCTTATTAGAGGTATGGAAAATGTGCGCCCCATACTTGTGAACATTGATTCCTTCAATGCTTTCAGTATAGCAGTTGCCCGCGATGTGCGAACGCTTGTCAATGACGAGTACATTTTTACCAGCCTTCTTGGCTAAGCTGGCAAAAGTTGCGCCGAAAAGACCTGCGCCGATGATGAGATAGTCAAACATATTTTAAATATAATCTATTTTTCAAGGGACGCTAGAGGCTTTTATGAAACGAAATCATGTATCATTTGATGTTTTTGACACATGCTTAATTCGACGCTGTGGTTTGCCATATAAAATATGGGACTTGATGGCCGATAAATTATTCGACAAAGAAGATGACCGTGGTCGTTTGTCTTTTACGGGAAATCGGAGCCTTGCTGAAAAAAATGCTTCTGTGGAATCACATTTCCCGACATTGAAAGATATCTATGATGAAATGAATGTTGCTCAATGGGGTTTTAATCAAGACGTTGTAATGAATTTAGAAATGGAAATAGAAGAGCAAGAGCTGTTTCCGAATTCAGAAATATTGAAAGTTGTGAATGACTATCGCGAACAGAATTATAAGATTGCGTTTGTTTCGGATATGTATCTTCCGACGGAATTCATAAAGAAAATCTTGATTAAATTCGGTTTTTGCAGAGAAAATGAAGATGTATTTGTTTCTGCCGATTGTAAAGCGACCAAATATGGTGGAAAATTATTTGACTATGTTTTTGAAAAAACAGGAACAAAAGCGAAACAATGGATCCATTATGGCGACAACGAACGCTCGGATTATCGGGTGCCAAAATCAAAAGGTATTAAAGCTAATTTAGTAAGCAATACAGATTTTACAGAAGAAGAAAAACGTTGGCTTGATGACGCATGCTTTTATCCTCATAAGAATGAAATTGAATTGTGGGCGGGCTTGTGCCGATTGACTCGATTGCAGAACGAGAAAAGTTATGCTGCGACAATGGCGATAGATTTTATAGCAAGCGTTTATGTCCCTTATGTTGTGTATGTTTTAAGAGCTGCAAAGGAAAAGGGTATAAAAACACTCTATTTCTTGGCTAGAGATGCACATATATTTTTGGAAATCGCCAAAACTTTGAAAAAAGAATCGGAAGGAATTGAATGTAGGTATTTGAAAGTCAGCAGACGGGTTCTGTATGAAAGTGTTTTTTATAATGTAGATAAGTATGAATTATCTCTTGTGATAGACAATGCTCATGATCAGACTGTTGAAGATTGTTTAAATCATATGAACTTAGAATGGGAAAAACTTTCCAATAAAACTAAATCAGAATTTCCTAGGACTAAGAGATTAAATTCAAAAAAAAGACTCCAACTGTTTAAAGAATGTTTACGATATAATGATGCTGAATTAATAAAGAAGCATTCTTCAGAGAAGAGAACTTTGCTTATAAAATATCTAGAGCAAGAACATTTTTTTCAACAGAGATCGGCTTTAGTTGATTTAGGATGGGTTGGAAGTTGCAGATGCGTCATCAACTATATTTTGCATAAAGAAGGTTATAAAACTGTTTCATCTTTTTATTGGGGATATAATAGTAATCTTTTGTATGGAAATTCATTTGATGAATTATTTGTATATAATGGTCAAGAAGACATTGTAAAAAAATATTCGTGTGCACATTTATTTTTTGAAAAATATGCCTCAATAAATGCGAATGGCACTACTAGATCTTATAAAAGAGAAAATTCGGTGGTGTTGCCTGTCGAGGGCGATTTCGATGAATCAATATTGGAACAAATGACCATAAATGAGTTTATGGTTAAGGAATGTGTAAAAAATTTGCCTTCTGAATGGAATTGCGTAAACTTTGATGTTTTTTTGTGTTGTGGCGTAAAACAAATGAAAAACATATTTAAACAACCAACAAAAAAACATAGAGAATTTTTCAAATATATTAAGTTTGAAAATTATAGTGTTGCAACGCAAATGGTGCGAAAACTTCCATTAAAGGATTTTTTTGCACTTCTTGTATGGGGCGTCCCTGCATCCATGATATGGACCGAGGCGGCAATTAAGGTGACGTTTGGTCCATTTGCAGGGATGTTTACCAAACTATACAAATACACGTCAAAAACGGCCTTTGCTAACCGACTTCGTCTTTGGTGGGATGGAAGAATGTAAAACAGACCAACCAATATAAAGGATTTTTATAAAGAAATTCATGATGAACGGCGATTTTATTTCTTGTTTCCACAATTTCATTGCTTTAATGTGGTTGTCTGTATTGCCCTGCTTTGCGATATAGTACCATATTGTAGGCGCTTCTAATCTATGGAAAAAAGATAATCTTTTTTCTTTTTTTAATTGTTGATAAATGTTCCAGAATTCAAGTGCTTGCTTGCCAAGCCGGTGATTCTTTTTCGTTGTATTTTCGCTATGCTGTCTAAAATGGTTTAATAATTCAGAATAATAATAAACATTTCCGGTCTTACAGATTTCTATCCAAAAAATCCAGTCTCCACAGCCGTTGTAGTTGGTATAACTGGTGCTAATTTTTTTTAGACAAGAACGTTTAAATATTGCGCAACTGGCATTATATATTGAGTTCATACTAGCCATTTTATGACGAATAAATGATTCTCCGTTAATGCATCTGCTGGATGGATAAGTTTTTAATTCGGTAACCTTATCTAGATATACAATGTTAATGCCTGTATATATTAGGGATAATGACGGGTCCTTTTGGATAATAGGGATTGTTTTCTCTAGGAAATCAAAATCTGCCCAATCGTCACTTTCGGCGATCCAGATGTATTCGCCTTTGGCGTAATCAAATCCTTTTGCCCACTGCTTAAAAGGGGAACCACTATTTGTTTCGTTGTAGATTATGTGGCTGACTTGCGGGCGCGAACGGTATTCCTCAATAATCTCTTTACTATTGTCTGTGCTGCAATCGTCTAAAATAATCACTTCAAAGTCTTGAAATGTTTGGTTGAATATGGAATCAAGACGCTGCCGAAGGTAAGGTGCGTGATTGTAGTTTGGAACAATAATAGAAACGAGTGGCATGGAAGAGAGGTGGATTTGCTATGTTTAATGGTCAAGGAAAATATTTGATGCTTGCTGCTCAAAAAGAAACCTTTCTTTTTTGATTTGATTTCTATAATAGTTAAATTTATTTATTTCGGTTTCGTAATTTAAAAAAACATTTTTGATTGTGGCAACTATTTTGGGAATATTATTTGTTTTATCGTCAAATTTATATTCTTGAGGAATTGGAACATCTTCGAAAAAACTGGCAGCACCTCTTTTCCCGGTTATGATGCAACATTTGCTGATGGCAGCTTCTCGAGGAAGGCGGTCCTTTCCTGGATGGTTTCCAAAGTCAATGTAAACTTTTGACCTTTGCATAAGCTGAATTACCTCGATGCGAGTCATATTCTGTATTGGAATCCAACGTAGTTCTGGTGCTGCCGCAATAATTTTTTTTGTAAAATCCATTCCTTTTTTAGGATTATAAAGGATTATGTTCTCTTTTGGGGGCAGACTATTTTTTGAAAAATATTCGGTATTTATGTAATCTGTCAAGGGAACAATTCGCTCAAAGTTTCTTGAAAGCAAAAAGGATTGTATGTATTCGGATTGATAACCACAAAATATTCCAGATGAGATAATTTTTTTTATCGATATTTTCTTTTCGAACTTATACATGTTTTTGAAAAGTTGATAAAATCGCCAACATAGCTGTCGCAAAAAAATTATTTTATTCCAATAGAAAAGATCTACTAAGGATATTTTCCCTTTTGAACTCAAAAAGAAAAAATCTACACTCAACCACCACAGAAATTTTTGTGTTTTATTGTGGTCGAAAATGTCAGTAACTTCGCTTTCATTAAAAATTTCAATGTTTGATGGATCGTTTTCGATGCTTTCTGAAATTTTGATATTGTACATTTCATAATCTGTAGGGATTAAATGTTCTTTTTCCCCTGAATAGACTATATAGGCGTCTTTCCCGTTTTTTCTTAAAAAATCAACTAGCTGATGCAGTAACTCTGCTCCTCCAGTAACAAGACCCGCAGGGCAATGAACGTAATATTTTGTTTGGTTAGAGATATTGAACATTGTGTGATAGCCTGTGATTTATTCAACTATGAAGAGACTTTTTTTTGTAGAGAGATAATTGAATTTTCATGCAATGAGGCCCTGTTTGGAATTATATGTCCAAAATATACATCAGAGGGGGACATGTTGTCAAGGTGCCAGTCTCCCATTATGGAAACATTGACGATTATGGGGCTCGTGCAAATTTTGCATCGAATAATCCTGAACCGACAATGAGATAATCGAAAGTTTTTTGATTCATAAAAATCCCTATATATCATATTCTTTAGAAAAAAGCTTGGCAATAGTAGTATAAGACTTTATCAATAATTTATCTTTTAAGCGAATGTTTTTTAGCAAAGTTTTTTCTTTGCCGCCCCACTTAACAGCAAATAAAATTTTATTTCTATTGTATAACGCTGTATTTACCGCATCTAAATAAAAATTTGGTAGTGGAATTTTAGGCTTCATACATTCTCTATAGAAAAAATCTCTTTCAACAAATTTTACATAAGCAGTATTGCTTGCATTATTTTCTGAAATTCTATAGTGATAAGTTGGCTTATAACATTTCACCAAACCCCATTTATCACAATATTGAATATTCATAGCATAATCACTAGATGGAGTGTAATTTTTATTGTATCCTCCAAGTTCCAAAAGGCAAGATTTCTTGAAAAGAGATCCTGAATGCAAGCCTCCCTCAACAACACAATTCGCAACAGATAGAACTTTATATCGATTCTTAATGATTCTGTTATTTTCTCCGTTAAAATCACTACTACCAATAATTGCACGTATTCCTGTTTTTTTCTGAATTTTCAACAACGTAGAAAGAGCGTCTTTAAGTAAAAATCATCATCATGACAAAAACAAATAAATTCACCTCTAGCCAATTCAATACCCCTATTTGCGGAGTCATGATATCTCATATTTTTTTGATGGCGATAATACATAATTTTAGGAGAGTTTATTTGCTCAATAATTTTTTGATTCGGCGAAATTCCTGGTTCGTCATTATTATCCACGACAACAATCTCATATGGGACATCGCAATCTTGACCAATCGCAGCTTCAAGACAAGTTCTTAAATAGTCAGGACGTTTATAAGCCGTTATAACAATACTTACAAAAGGGTTTGAAATACTATCTTTGTTTCCGTAGAGCATCATTGATGGAATTTCTTCTTGACTAACAAAATGGTTTTGTGAAATGAAAATGTTTATCATGCCGCGAACCTCCAAATAGATTTAGATTCAACGGCACAAACAGAAATGTTTACGCGAAGGTCTCGTATAGGGAGTCTTTTGCTATTTACCCCCCCCCTCCCTATGTAAAATTTTTAATACAATTTGCATTATATATTCCCGTTTTATAACTGATAGAACTGTTTGAATTAAATGTTTTATAAAGTCCTTTCTATACCAAGAATAATATCCAAATTCCCTTTTTATAATTTCAAATGATTTTTGGCTATCATAGGAGAATTTACCTTTATTAGCTAATTTTAATTTAACAGCCCATTGTATCATTGATGGTAAAAGCGATACCCTTTTCACATACTCAATACTAGATTCTTTTAGAAGGCCTTCTTTAACAAGATTCTCATATTGCTCAATAAAATTACGTGTGTGTATTTCTATAAAATTGTATCCCCCTTGTTTTTCCCTGAATGGATAACGGGTTGTCAGATTTTTGTTGCAGCAAATAATTTTTCTTTTTTTTTTAAAACTACGAATAAACCAATCAATAATTACAAAAAATCTTTTTTCACGACGACATCTATCATCAAACTCTTGAAAATCATTTTCCCAATATCCATAGCTTCCTATCCAAGAAGTACTCCACCCCTCTTTTTTCAAAAATAAATCAAAAGACTCTATAACCTCATATATGTCATTTTTCAAGTTTTGATTTTGATGAAAATACAGAACCGGCTTTTCTACAATATTGTTCTTAACCGTATCAACCAAAAACTTTAACGCTCCTTCATTGAATACACTATAATCATTATTTAACTTTAAAAATTCCCCTTGAGCAACATTTAATACTTGCTCAATATTTCTGCATACACCAATATTTTCGGCATTTCGAAAATACTTCACATTTTCGAAACATTCTGTATAAGATTTAACTAAATCTTGGGTATTATCCTCTGAGCAGTTGTCGCTGACAACCACTTCAACATCGTCATTAAATGCCTGATCATTGACAATGGAATTCAAACATTTTTCCAACACATCAGCACGATTCCTTGTAGGAATACATATAGAAAGTAAAGGTTTATTTTTCATGCCATTCCTTCTTTTTTGTTCTAAAAATGTTATATACCCAAATTATTGATACAATTCTAATAATAGCAAATCCAATAACCATTCCGTATAGTCCATAAAGATTCCCCAAAACAACCGCCGAAACACCGCAACTAATTCCTGCGAAGATCTGATAAACAAGCATTGGCTCCTGTTTATGACAGCGTAAATATAGTGCCCAAGCACTAATTGGAAGCAACGTCCATAACGCAACCGATATAAGAAGTAATGGTATAATTGGAATAAATCTGTCTCCAACATCTATTCCTAAAAAGGAAAACTTTGTTGACTGGATTGCATAAATTACAACTACAAAACATATCAAAGCCATTGTTCCAATGGTAACCATTTGTTTAAACGTTTTGTCGAAAAGCTGATCTAACGATTTAAAATCCTTTTGTGCAATAAAGCCCGACATTTTAGGAACTTTCGTATTTATCCAACTCTGAGCTAAAGCCTGTATGCCATTCAATGCAGCAAGGGTCATTCCCATTTGTCCTGCAACCTTGGGGCCATCTACGGCAAACAAAACAGGATTGAATATTTGGAATATGAAATAGCCGCTAATCCAACTGACTGCAATTTTCCATTGGAGCGGAAATATTTCTTCCATATAGGAAACTTTTTCTTCACCGGCATCATCCCAAATATTCTTCAGAATTCTAAAAAAAGGTGTTTTAAAAATGATGACAAAAACAACAACGATTCTTATAATCGCATCGGCTCCAGATACATATAATTTTGACCCGATAGAAAGACCTACCCATACAATAATCGGATGAAAAAATTCTTGTATAAACCTGATTTTAGCGACTTCCTTAACCTTACCCAGTCCCTCTATAAAAGAAAGAATCGGAGCTGCCAAAAAATTCAAGGAGGTTCCTACAGCAAGAAGTAACCAAGGAAAAAACCATTCAACGCTTTGATGTTCTGTGTTGTATCGTCTAAAAAATAATACACCGCCTACAAATAACATAATCAAGATGAATCCAGCGAATATTAAATACCATTTGAAACAAAAATGTAAAAGTGAAGACAATCTTGAACGGTATTTTTTTTCACCGATTAACTTGTATTTTTCGTTAAAATTGAGATGTGACACATCATGTGCAACAAATTGAGTGACGATATAAGTCATTCCTAATTCAAAAAAAACTTGTAAGGCGGTAATACTTCCGAATGTATAGTAAAAGCCCTGTTCCTCGGCCGAAAGATTTTTTGCAATAAAAAAAATGGTAAACAAGGCGGTTGATATTTGTAAACCATGACTAAGCAAGGTGTACAAAATCGCCTTGTCAACACCAACCTTCTGCGTTACAAACGTTCTAAAAGACATTTAGTAGGAACCTGTTAATACTTCATCTATTATCGAATCACATAGAGACTTGTCAAACATAGTCCCAACGTTTCGTGCTTTCATTGTTTGGAATACTTTTGAAATTTGTGGAATCGTTAATTTTTTATTTTCTAAATAAGGGACAAATGACGGATTGCGTCCGTTAATCGCAGAAAGATAATACGGCATTGAGTATCCCCATGGAGCCATATTATGATAAACAGTAACCCGCTCAGCAATATCTATTGTGGGAGATTCATTATATTGCCCCAATTTTTTTTCATTCAGATACTTTAGTATTAATTCCAGTTGTAAGTTTCCTGCGCCTCGCCCCATACCTAATACGGAGGCGTCAAGAATTATTTCATGTTTGCATGGACGTTTAATCAGAGCCACAGAATTAGAAAAAGCCTGTTGCATATTGTTGTGAGCATGATACCCTAAGAATATTCCCTCACCAATATTATCATCAGCAATCTCTGCATAATGAAGCAATCTTTCTTCGTTAAGCAAACCAAAAGAATCGACTACGTATATAGCAACGGGATTTATCGTACTGAATTTTTGCATCAACTCGGCATATTCTTGCGGTTCATATTGTTCCGCTCTAACAAGTTGAATTCCGACATCATACCCCAATTTTCTAAGATGGGAGCAATAGGCGAATCCTTCATCAAGGGATCTTTTTCTAATCATCACGCGAACAAGTTCTGCCATATCGTCGGTCCTTTCAGGAAACGCAGTTTCTGGATAACCATCGCCGACAGATACAATAACAGCCTTTTTTTGAATTGAGTTTCCAAATGTTGTGGATACTTGATCCATTCGATTAAAAAGAACAATGTCCTTATCGTATTCGCATTGTTGCATGAACCCGACTTCTACATAGTCTAGACCAATATTGCAAAGAGAATGGAATATTTCGTTTATATTATCTTTCCCAAAATTCCATTCGTTAACATAACCGCCATCACGAAGTGTACAATCTAATAGATGAATTTTATTCATTGCACAAATCCTCAAATTCCTTTATAATTTTTTCATCAACATCAATTCCGTTAGCTAGGGATTTCTGATAATTTTTTATTTTAAACTCACCTGGCAAACGAGCGTCACCACAAGAAGAACTTGCACGTATTTTTTTTATATATTCATCAATTTTATCATAAAATGACGACCCATATACAATTTGGGGATCGATTGCTATAAAAAATTGCCCAACATCCATACATTCCCCCTTTTCATTATGGAAGAAATTTACGGAATCCAAATAATGAGCTCCACTCAATAATCCTGCCATAACATCTATCATTAATGAAAGTCCATATCCTTTTGGTCCCGCCATGGGCAAAATACTTCCTCCTTTCACCACTTTGTTCGGATCAGTTGTAGGAAATCCGTTTGAATCTAGCCCCCAACCTTCAGGAATTGACTCACCTTTTTTACTAGCTGCAGTTATTCTAGATTTTGCAACGACACTTGTCGCTGCATCAAAGATTATTGGATATTCTTTTTTGGCCGGAATCGCATAAGAAAGGGGGTTTGTTCCCAACAACCGTTTTGTTCCTCCAATCGGAGCCATCTGGGCTGGTGTATTACACATAGTATAACTTATTAGCCCTTGACGAGCCGCTTGCCATGTATACACAAATGCGGCGCTATAAGTATTACAATGATTTGCAAAAACAGAAAACATTCCATTTGACAAAGCTTTTTCAATGGCGTAATCCATACAATATCGAGCAGAATACATACCGATATTATTTTCACAATTGATGATTGCAAACGAAGGTGTTTCTCGTATAATTTGGGGAGTAGACGAACAATTGTATTGACCTTTTTTATCTTTTTCACATGTTCATTTAAAATGCTCAAACCATGAGTGGAATCTCCACACATTTCAGATATCAATAGAGATTCAATACTATAATTAGCAACAATAGAAGGAACATTAAGATTACAAAAGCCATTTTCCAGTTTTTGTCTTATTTTTTCTATATCAAAAAGCATTTCATTTTCTCTTGAATGACAGTGATTAATTTATGAAACAAAAATGATACAAATACAATAACAACAAGGCTGACGCCCCCCCCCAAGAAGGGCAGATCATTAACAAAAAAAATCTTTACTAAAGCATGATTGAATGCGAAAATATGGATGATGTAAAATTCAAAAGAACATTCTCCTATTTTTGATACACCTCTATTAACAATATGGGGCGTATAATCAAAAAAATTAGGTAAAACAGAAATAATCCCTATAGAAAAAACGCTATATGCTATTCTTTGGTAATCCTTCGGCAAAATGAAAAGCAAAGGGATACTGATAAATGTTAAAATTAGTATTGCTCTTTTTCGATTGAACAGCGTATTGTACTTCGCAAAAACAATGCCAAGTATAAATATTGGAATTCTTGCAAAATACAAATTCAAAGATTTTGTGATATTTATATCAACGACATTGATTATATATACACAGATTACAGCAATTATATAAGAAACCAATACAGTTTGTAATGGGTGTCGAGATACAACTTTGTATAACAAAGGAAATGATAAATAGAAAAAGATAATCGCTCCAATAAACCAATATACAGCATATATGGAATAGAAATAGCGAAAAGGACTGAACAAATTTTTTATGGAATTTCCCCAAAAAAAGCAATCTATTAGAGAAAACGAAACTAACAATAGAACAACTGTTGGCAAAATACGAATAGTCCTTTTTTTATAAAATAAAGAAATATCAAGATTGTTCCTATAACTATAGAAACAACCAAATCCGGAAAGGAATAGGAAAATATCTACACCACAGTCTCCTATCTGTGTGATGAAATCAATCATCCCATAGGATTCTAAATTGAAAAAAAACACATGTCTAAAAAAAATCCAGATAGTTGCAAAACCAAATAAAGCCATTCTATATTTGGTAAGAAGATTATAAAAAGATTTTGCAGAGTCTGTCATTTAGTAAACCTTTCGATTTCTTCTACGCAAAGCTGATACACATCCTCGTTTTTGTATCGTTTGTACCAATCTGTGACAAGCGATAAACATTGCTGCATGCTGAGTCGCGGTTCCCAGCCGAGTCTCGTCTTTGCCTTGGTGATGTTGAGCATCAGGAGTTTCGCTTCGTGAACGGCGTTGGGGTCGGATGAATCCTTTAGTTCGCCCTTGCCGAAGTTTT
>Ga0247610_10006719_pt1 | contig 11916 bp, 4 predicted proteins | sample 174DNAGHGhighgp2_FD_193483 | JGI IMG/M metagenome (GOLD analysis project Ga0247610, IMG submission 193483) | Sheep rumen microbial communities from Palmerston North, Manawatu-Wanganui, New Zealand - 1742 DNA GHGhigh gp2 | ecosystem: Host-associated > Mammals > Digestive system > Stomach > Rumen ...
GATTTACAGCTGTGTTTCGTTCTTTTTCTTGCTGTCGTTTTTTTAGGATGATTTCAAGAGTGCTCAAATGAGCTCTTATTTCATGAATTTCTTCTTCTATGGCGAAGTCGTCATCCTTAATTTTGCATATCTTTTTGGAGTTGGTGACATCGCTGATAGAATTCACTACGATTCCGACAACGATGTTCAAAATTACAAAAGAGGATATGATTACAAAAGGAATGAAATAAACCCATGCATAGGGGTAGGTCTCCATGATGGGGCGGCAAACATCCATGGACCAGGAATCCAATGTCATGATTTGGAAAAGCAGGTACATGGTCTTTCCAATAGAACCGAACATGGCGGGGTAGGATTCGCTAAATAGCATCGTCCCGACAACGGCAAAAATATAATAGATGAGTAACATCAGAAGCGCGGTCCATCCAATGCTTGGAATGGAGCGCCCTATGGCAGAAACGATGATTTGAAGATTCCGTAGTCCACTAATGAACTTTAAGGCTCTAAAGACTCTGATAATGCGCAAGGCTCGGAAAGACGAGAATGCAGGAAAGTCTGCGGCGAGGGAAATGACTACGATAAACAGATCGAATAAATTCCACCCGCGTTTGAAATAATCGACGCGGAGAAAGTAGATTTTGAGAATGGCTTCGACGACAAAAATGTAGAGACATACCTTGTCGATGATATGTAAGGCAGTGCCGATACATTCGGTAATGCTTGGCGATGTCTGCAAACCGAGAACAACCGAGTTTATAAAGACAACAAACAGGATTAGATTGGAGAACAGTTTAGATAAAATGAATTTCTTTATCATACTAACCCGCTAAAATCCGTTGGATGTTCGTTACCAACAAGGCCTGTTCAGCCTTTATTCCTCTTCGGAATCAGCAGGTTCTTCGTTGGGAGCGTCTTCTTGGACGGGAGCTTCAGATGATTGCTGCTCTGGTTCGACGGGGGTTGCTGCCGAGTCGATATTTTTTGCCAGGCTTGAATATGTCGAGTCGGTGGCCATCGTTTGTTTCATCAGGGAACCGATTTCTTTTGCTCCGCTAAAAAGAAGAGACAATTCATTTAACTTGGTTGAAGCAGATTGCTCTGCAATTTCGTTAAATGGTATTTTTTCAATTAGAACTAGTGCCTGATCAGCTAAAGCCCAACTTTCATAATAGGCCAAGCCGCCTATTGCCACGGCACGATAGCTATTCGTTTCGTTCATGGGTATGTCAAAGCTGCTTGGCTTTATCACAATACCAACGGGTTTAAAACCAAGTGGGCCAAATTCCGAATACATGAATCCGCCCATACGGCTGTCGTTATAAGAAATGATAGAATCCGCATAAGACTTAGCCAATTTTTTTACAACCGAATCATATTGCATTTCGGTTGTAGGCAAATAGAATGCCAACTTTCTACCGTTAATTCGCTGCGGGTTCATAAAGAAGAATTTCATTTCTTCTTGCATAATTTGCTTTGACCGGGCAAGTTCGGTCAACAAGGATTGGGCGTTCAGTTGCCAAACGCCATCTTCATCCCTATGGTAATAAACGATAAAACATTCTTTTTCTTCTTTGTCCCAATCATTCTTTTGACCATAATCCTTATCATTTGGCCAGGCAGAGGGGCCAAAATGCACGTCTGCCACATAATGGTTGAGTCCTAGGCCATTATGCAAACGGATCGCTTCGTGCATAAACTCCGGGATATTGGCATGGCGCATTCTAGGACGTTGCAAGTCGTTTTGGAATGCTATGCCAAAACCGATTCCGCAAGCTAACAGGATTAGCAGTAATACAGCAAAAGTATATTTTCTCTTAGATTTTCTTTCGTCAGAACCCATAACGCTATTCCTCACCTATATTGGAATCTTCCGGCGGCAATGCAACCATCGTCTCGAAATCGCTCTGCTTGATTCCACTAATAGTATGCCCTATAAAGAAATCGTCTCCAGTGCATTCGCAGAGAAGATACGACACGCCTCTCATGCGCAATATAGATTCTTCCTCAAAAGATGAAAGGTCCGACTCCTTAGGGCATACGGCAACAACGGCGTGTTTCTTTATTCTGGAATGCAGGAATACGACTTTATATCCCATTACCACAAATATCATTGAAGCCAAGAACGCCTTGCAGTCCGCATCCCCTTCCATATCATATAAAGTTTCATCGGGGAAACGAATATAGTTCACCGCAAAGTTCACGTTGCGGCTATCCTGATCCAGACAATACGTTATGTTCGGTTCTTGCACAAAGTCAATTATAAACTGAATCCTTTCCAGCTCGGTCAAGTCCTTTGACTGTTCCAAGATACATTTCGCAATCCATTTGACTCGATGCAAGGCCTCATCATTGCGTTCCGTCAAATAGTGATACATTTCCTTGATGCACTCTGCCATGGACATATCCATTCTTTGCATATAGAAGGGATTCGCCTGCCGCTGTACCGCCATTTCCTTCACGTCAAAGAACATTGAAATTTGACCATAGCATTCTTTATTGGTGACAGCTCCTAATTGCCATTCATAACTTTTCTGAATCGTCCCTGTAGGCTGCTTAATTTCTGATTTGGTGTCACTGGCAGGCTGTTCGTACTTATCGCGTATCAGCCAGGGTTCCGATATTCCACGCCCCTTTTGCAGCTTGTTTACAAACAGGCCAAAGAACACCACCACCTGCAATGGCAAAAGTTCATAATTGTTCTCGCCATTGACGATACACACGATAATCGATACAATCGAGAAAAACCAAATGACAAAGGTAATCCACGATATTCCCACCTTTGAATTCAGCATGTCTAGCCACGGCTGCACGGATATTCCGCTTTCGGCAAGACTAATCTTTGCCTGCCTTATGGCACCCCACAAGACAAAATAGAATAGAGCCATCGAAAGTGCCATCTGCCAGCTCTGGCCAATAAAGGGCATTTCCAGAATAGCGCAATATACCGAATAGAAAAGGAGGTATATCAGGATGTAGATAAGCATCGATACAAATGCGGTATCTTTCCATCCGTAAGGGGATTCTTCGACAAATTCCTGATTGTTCTGGTCGTAATACTTCTTGTAGAGCAACATGAATGCTGCAGCGCGGACAACGTCCGGCATCTTGTCTTTTCCGACCGGGTCAGGATACCTGAACATTTCGCACTTGGCGACAGGAGTCCGCTTCGGAGCTTCCTTTGGAGTTTTGATGGGCAAATTCTCATTACTTTCTGGGGCATTATTCTCTGCGGAAGCTTGTTCCGGTTTTGTTTCCGAGTCCGGCTTGCCCTTAAAAACCAATAGTTCCCAATAAGTCTTGAACCCAAATTTCGTCCGCCATTTTCCCTCACAAGAAGGCACTCCCGGATTATCGGGATTTGCGGTATAGCCGAAAATTTCATCTTCCGGGTCACTTCCCTTGCGAATTTCGCCCTTATTATTGACGGTTCCAACGAGAATGAAGTTTTTTCGGCCGTCATAATCGGAATCTTCCGGATTTACAATATAGACTTCGGCATAGTTTTTATCGTCTTTCATGACGACCTGACCAATACAGTCATCCTTGCCGCCATTCATCGGGTATACTTTTCCACCCCTTTCCGAAACATCCAAATAGGCATACTTTTTCTCGCCATACATCATCCAGACTCGGCGTATGCTCAAACGCCGGAATGCCATGCCGAGCATAGCCAGAACTAAAACACCTAAGGCAATCAATACATAGAGTATGCTAATCATCTGTCATCCAAATTAGTCGTCTACATTCAAAATGTTCAGATACGCATCCATATCCGCCTTTACGGTACCCGAAGGCAAGCGGTCAGGGAATAGGCGGAGCCAGTTCGTATCCCTCGATACTCCAGCCCTGCTCATCGCCAGTAACAAGAGCGATGACGGATAGCAAGCTTCCTGTTTACACTTCTGCTTATTAGCTGCAATATCGCAAACAAGTTCCTTTCGGGATTCCTCGTCGAAATCTTCCAGGGGTAACACGCGATTCAGGCGCACGTAATCAAAAACACGCCAGCGCGTAAGGAACATGAATCGTTGATACAAGTCCCTATCCTTGTCTTCCCGAACTTTAGGAATCACGTTGAGTGATGAACTTAACAGTTCTTCCACGCGGTGGTCATTAGTCTTGAGGTCAACAAATTCCTGATCGGCCGATGTAGTAAATTCGCCATTTGTAGCGGCATATTCCGCAAACGGAACAAGAACATTTGCCGACTGCTTCTTCGAATCGTTGTTGTATTTTTCCTTGTAGCCCAGAACCTTGTCACCAACGGTAGGGAAATTTCTCGGCAAAAGATCGTGCTCGATAGAATCAAGCAGTTTAACCAGGAATTCGTCTTTACTTTCTTTCCATTCCTTTTCTTCCTTCTTCGCCTGATAATCCTTCGATTCAAAGACTTCCTGCTGTTTTTCCTCGTCGTAATGATGTGTCTGTTCTTCTGCCAGACGAATTCCGCGCATCAGAATGTCAATGCCATCGTTATAGCCATTGATTAGACCGAAATAGTCGCTCCGGTTCAAGTCCGGAACCCTGCACTGAGACTTCGTCGGAAGCCGTATTACGGCCGGTTCAACCTCGTCTTCACCCATAATGAGTTTTCCGCCAAAGTTACCACCCGCCAAGGGCTGGTTGAACCGAGTTTCAGGTAGCTCCAGATCATCCTGTTTCCAATCCGGGATTCGAACTTCCTTGCGAATACGCTCGCAGCGTTTCAGATACTTGTCGCAAAGTTCCGTGCAGTCATCATAATACTTCTGAATTTCTGTATATGCACGATTCACGAACCTGGCGTACGCATCATGTAAATAGTATGCCTTTAGGCGCCTTTTTATGTTTCTTCGATTCCAGTAATAGCATAACAAGGTGATTATCTGAATCAGCACCGGAATCATGAAGATGCCGGTAGCCCAGAACGCCGCATGGGAATAGATATCACCCAAATCAAATACATCCGGCGAAAGCATCTTCAGCAGCGGAACCATCGCAATGGTGGTCACCAGGCTCTGCAGGAAGTTTTTCGCAAGCCTGCTGAGCAACGGTGTTTCCGTTCCAAGATTTCGCTTCAGCAATTTCATGGCGATATCTTTCTTGCTCTTGCACAGGCATCTTTCCTTTTCGCTCTTGGCCTTGAGGTCATTGCAATATGCCTGATGATAATCGATAAAGAAATCTCTCAGCTTCTTAGGAACGTTGTCTTCATTATTGATAATCGCATCCTGCCACAGTTCCCTTTCAAGCAACTTGTCGACACGTTCTCTAATCTTGCCTATATTAGTCTTGAGGTCATCGACATTCGTTTCGACTCTCTTCAAGCCTCCCGTATGGACATTGCAAGTCTTTAGCAGGGTCTTGATTCCCAAGGACAGCTTCATCGCAAAGTCTTCGGTTTTGGACTTACGGATCTTGCTGCTCGCTTCAAACTTTTCCTTGGAGGCCTCATCGACATATTCGTTGATCAGGTAATGCATTTCGGCAGGATAATATTTTAGGTCCTGCAAGAAATAGGTCCGCTTCAAATCCTTATTGCGGAATTCGACAATGGGATCCAGCCGAATAGTGGGTTCATCAACCGAATTAATTGAAATAGATACGTCGCGGAATACTTCGATAATGCTTTCGGGCTTTAAAGCAGCTCTTAAATCCAGGGAAGGCAGATAACCCGCCCTAGCACCCTGCTCTGCAGCATCTTCGGCACTATCCGCATTCAGGGCAACCAAATAAAGCTGTCCGTTAAACCAGGGCGCTCCCGTATCGGGCTTTTCTAGGTCGCCATCCTTCAGAAAATTCTCAAGAAGTTCCTTTGCAACGCGATGCTTATCGCGCTTGTTCTGAAGCAACGAGTCGAAATAGACGGAGGTCGCTCCCATCGAAAAATAGAAGCAGTCATCTGTCACGCCGTTCATCAGCGGATGCACTTCGCTACAAGCATAGTACAAGTGTTCCAGACACTGCAACAGGTACTCGGCTTCCGCTGCGCGATTCAAAAGCGGATAGACATTTTCCGCCCTGTTCTGCACGTTCTGGTAATACAGCATGCGGTCATATCCGCGCACCGTGCTAATGTTGTGCTGGACGTCAATTTCTTCTAACGTCTTGCGAATTTCATTACGTTCATTCACTTCGCGTGCATTCACGTTCGAAGGAATATAGAAGGCGCCCAAAATAGACACGCCCTGATGCACGTGGTGCGGCAGAATGCGTCCCTTTTCCTTTTGCAGCATTATTGCCACAGAGGGGAATACCAGGCGCGAAAACTTTTCGGTGGAATCACCGATAACACAAATATTGATTACCGAGTAGGCATGCCCACTCGTACGGCGCAGCAGGTCAATGAATTTCTGTCCCTGTTCTACGACTTTTTCCTGGAAATCCTTATAAAGCGTTCTTGCGATATCCGTATGATATGCAACTTCCTTGTCCAGCAGCATTTTCTGCTTGGCTTCCTGCATAATCTTTGTTTCGGAATCGTTCATGGATTCAACCAGAAGATCCATGAATTCGCGGCCTTCCTCGACAATATGCTTCTGGAATTCCTGATAGAGCTGTTCGAAAATATCCTTCTGGATAATTTCTTCTTCGTTGTTCTTTTCTACGGCTTCAGCCGTCAACTTGGCATCGTTTTTAATGCTAAGCATCTTGGCCTTGAATTCCCGGGTTTCGTCCTCGACCTTTTCCTTAAATTTCTTGTATAGGGCCTCGAACTTCGCCCGATGAGATTTTAGCTGAAACTCCTCCAGGACCTTGGCCTTGGCATCGGCAATCGTCTTGGCGTTCATCGAAGCCTTTGATTCCGCTTCTGCCATAGCCTTGTCCAGAAGGTCCTTGAAAGACTGCTCTTCTGTCTCTAGTTTCTGTTCAAAATCGAGACAGAGAGCGTTAACAACATCTTGTTCAAAAACACTATCTTTCTTTTCTAACGCCTTCGCCTTGGCATCGGCCATGGTCTTGACCAAAAGGTCCATAAAGGACTGTCCTTCCTTGACCGCAACTTCCTGGAAGTCGCGATTAAAGATATCGAACAGTTCCTTACGGTAATTCCCTTCTCTGTCCTGGATGTCCTTCAGCTTGTCATTCGACTCCGCCTCTAGCTCCAAGAGGGTCTTGAAGTACGCATTGATATCGGCCTCATCCTGTTCGGAAGGCCTATACGGCGCATTTAGGACTTCTTTGTCATTAAAGGGATTTTCAAAGTGCGAATAGTACCAAATGCATTCCCTTGCATCTTCCTTGTTTTCATATTTGTCAAGAAAGATTTTAGCAGGAATGAACTGGGTCTCTTTAGTGTCCGTTCCATTCAGCACATTTTCGTTATCAGTCAAAACACCCTTAACCCGACCGAGAAGATCCGTAAAGGTCTTCCTACGGTCGGCGTCTTGGGTAAGGTCTATAATCCAAAGCGGAAGCATCTACTACTTACTGTTAGAAATGAAATCCTGAACCGTTGCAAATCTTTCACGAACAACCTGGAAGAGCACCATGTAGACCATGCGTTCTTCGTGGGTCTTGCTGTTCTGGATATAAGAGTGCAATTGTTCCAATAGTGCAGGCTGCTTTTCCTTGAAGTGATCCTTCAGAATCTGTTCGCCGGTAATAATCTTCTTATCGACGTCCACCTTCTGCTGCAGGATAGCTACAAGAAGCTTGTTCAAGGTTTCGCCATAGCGGTAGTTGTAGTAACGTTCGCTATAGGCATTGAAACGCTGAACGAAGTCTACACCCGAGATTTCATCGTAGAGTTTGCGACCGCGGTCTTCCCTGCAAAGGCAAAGCTTACCGTCGACCAGGCCCTTGAACGCTTCGGAACGAGCGATTTCGAAGTAGTCGCCATTCTGGGCGTTTTCGATATACATCGTGTTCACGTAATTTTCGGGATCGTACTTGTCCTTGTAGAAGAACTGACCCAACAGGTTTTCTTCCATGAACATGTTCAGCAGGAGCATCTTTGCGAAGGAACGGTGCTGCGGCAGTTCCTCTGCCGGCAGGTCCGAAAGCCTGAGCTGATCCTGATACTGCGCGAAGTCATGGTGGAAGAAGTACTTTTCGCGGAAGGTCGCCTTGTCATAGACCACCTTGAGCGAATCGTAGATACGGTAATCCTTGAGGGAAAGACCATACTTGGACTTGAGTACCAAAGCCTTATCCTTGTCCGGATCCGATTCAAAGCGGTGCTTGGGGTTGCCCTTTTCAAAGCCCAACATTTCGCGAGCCATATCTTCGTTGTTCGCCACGAACACGATGTGTTCTTCCTTCTTGGTGACTTCGATACGGCTGGAGTTGTAGCTGAAGAACAAGGCCGGATTCAGGGAACGACGGACATCGTCCTTCTGGTCGTTGGTCAGGTTATTGAAGAAGTCAGAAATCCTTCTGTTTTCCCACTTGTCCTGGATGTCCTTGTTATCCGCAATTTCCTTATCCAGTGCAATTTCGGCAAAGGTCAGGAAATCGTCGACAATGGTTTCCGGGCCGCGGTCAATCAAGTTCTCGTTTGCAAAGAAACGATAATCGTTGCTGACCTGCTTGTCTTTGGAAGCATCCTTGTCGGCGTAGACGACATATTCCTTCTTCTTGAATTCCGGAACCATCGTTTCTTCGTCGGGAGTGATATAGATGACCCTATCGATAAACTTGACGAGCCCCTTACGGTCCGGAGTTTCCTCGCGGTCTTCCTTGGCGTCGAACATGAAACGGTAGCACTTGCTAAAGAAGTTGTCAGCCTTCCAGCCGTTACCATCGCAAATGTCCTTCAGCTGCGGCAGGTAAACCGTCGTCACGTCGAGGGCCGCATTACCGAACTTGTTGCTCAGGTCCTTATAGACCTTCTTGGACTTGGCCGTCATTTCGGTCACCTTGTCCATCAGGCGCACGACATGGTTCTTCAGCTTGGCGATCTCGCTATTCTTGTCGTCTTCGCAGAAGTCCTTCATCATGTCGTTCTTCCAGGTATCAAGGGCGAATTTTATCTTGACGTCGGCGTATTCGCGAGCGGCATTGAAATATTTTTCTATTTCCCCACGCTGATTCTTCTTGCCTTCAAGCAAGCCAAATTCGGCAGCCTTCTTGTACTTATCATTGAGAGCGTTGTACAAGTCGCTAATCTTGTCTTCTTCTCCTTTGCAGGAGTCGTTGAAGGCCTGGTATTCAGCCTTGGAAACATCCTGAAGTTTGCCCAGTGCAGCCACCGTATAGGCAAGACCCTTGTTACGGATCATGTCCTCTGCCGACTTCCACATCTTGGCAATGATTATCTTCTTGTAACCATTCTTCTTTTCATCGGTAGTTTCTATTGTCGTGACTTTTTTTACAAAGTCATCGATAGGAGCTGCCAATTTGTCGAGAGCGTACTGATCTTCGAGTTTTACGTTGTCGCCCTGGACTGCAGTCATGTCCTCAAAGATTTCGGTAGCATCCTTGCTGTGCTTTTTCTTGATGGTAGCGGCAATCGTGCCCTGCAAATCCGGGTTCAGTTCGCAAAAGAATGCCTTGCTCAACTTTTTCGCGTCGGCATCGCTAAATTCTTCTTTCTTGGCATCATCGTTCAGTAGCCAGTTCTGCAGGACATCTCTCCTGAATCTGGTACGCAGGTATTCCCTGAACTGTTCATTGGGCTTCTGCAGCGATACGTAACCCATCGGGACCAGGAAGTCTTCGTGGTCCTTTTCCATGATGTCGTTCATGTAGTTGTCGATATCCGAACGGAATGTATCGCCACCCTGGCCGTTATGCAGATGGTACAGCATTTCGGCGGTGTTGCGGTACATGGTGCGCGTCGTACCAAGGCTTGTGCCCTTGTCGGTCTGGATATCGATAGGAATCATGTAATAGAACGGGCAATAGCGACGGCGGGAATCGACCAGGTTATAGTCGTTCAAGAAAGCCAGACGATGCATCACCGTGTTCTGTTCCGGATTGTAGCTCATCTTCTTGAAGGCAGAAACTTCCTGCAGCACGCCGTAGGCGTTCAATGCGTACTTTTCTTCGGTTCCGTTGGAATCGATATAGAATTTCGGCATGTACATGGTGAACACCAGCTGCGGATCGCCATCGCCCACAATCTGGTGGTGCAGCATGTTCAGATGGTAAAGGACATCGTTAAAGATACCCGAACCCGTGCCACCGACAGAGGAGCCGACCACCCAGTAGAAGATAGTGCAACCGGCGCCACCGACAGTCTTGACATCGTTAAGGGCGGAAATGGCCGCCTGCAGCTTGCTCTGGAAATCAGCTAAGGAATGCGCAAACGCAATACGCGACTTCATACGGAAGGCGCCAGCGCCAAAGGCCAGCGGCTGGTCCGGAATCTTGGCGGCCAGTTCCGGAGAACAGGCTTCAAGAATCCTCTTGTTGATCAAGGTTTCGTTCTTGTCGTGCTGAGCCTCGTAATAGATGGCCAACGGATTTGCGCGACCAAGGTTCACCAAGTCCGTCTGCGGATTAATGAACGGAACACGACCATGCTCGAAGCTGTTGCGATTGCGACGGTTCGCTTCGTCGATATCGCGCTGGTCGGTATCCAGAAAAATGAAGCGGTATGAATTGTTCATGGCCTCCAGACGGGTCTTTCCACCCTCGTCGTTCGGAAAGCGCTTTTCATACACCTTTTCCTTGATCTGTGAAATGGTTTGGCAGCCGGATCCACCGATGCCGATGAAGATGTGTTTGCTGTTGTTAGCCATAATTGACTCGCCTCTTGTTATGAAATTTTAAAATCTTCTGATTTTCAACTGATGAGTTGCGTTATCTGTTTTAGGTCTCGGCCCTGCGTACAACGTATTGATGCCCGCAGACAGTTTTCCCTTCGTTCCCCCCCTCGTGAATACGTAATTCTTCTGGGATTGCCACATAAAGCAGGGATCACCAAACAATAAAAACGGATTGATTTTTTTCTTGTAAATTTTCACGGACCACGGAACAGAAATCGGTTGTAATCCTGCCGATCCCGGAATCGAAAGTCCTTCCAGCTTGTCCATACGGCGAGACAGTTCCGTTTCTTCTTCCGTAGCAAGGTCAATCAAGGTGACCTTGCAGCTCAGCTTAAGCGCCGCATTCCTCTTGACAGCCTTCATGAACATGATGATGTACCAAATGATCGCCGCAATAATCACGCAGCAAAGCCAGAACGGCAGCGGGAACGTGAAAAGCCAGCGATTGATGGATGCCCTGGTTTCGGGAATAGGCTTCTTTATGTTCAGAAGCTCCAGTTCGTTGTCGTATTCCGTAGGCAAGGAAAGACCGAGCTTAAGACTATCCTGGTTGTTGTGGAAACCCATCGCCACATTCTTAACCTGACCCAGTTCCACTTCGATGTGACGGTCGCTCGTCATCCGCCAACTCTCAACATTATTGTTAAAACTCCATTCGGGAGCCTCAAAATAGGAAGAATCAATCTTCACGTTCGGGTAAAGGCGAGTTGGAGTCCAGTCCACCTTGGCGATCACATTACCGTCGATATCCACTTCTGTTTCAACCGTAGCGGGCGCCACGTTGTTTTCCAGCTGGATGATCGCCTGGAGCTTTGTGACCATGATATCGCGCTGCAATTGCACGAACCAGTGATTGATGGCTTCGGGGCTGTTGCCAACAGGCACTGTTTGCAACTTTCCGTCGCCTTCCTGCGGGAACACCTTGTCACGCAGCTGATTTAAGCAGTATCCCTTCATGGCGCGGTTCTTTTCTGTCGACATGTTGCCTTTTGCGTCGATGTAGGGGAGTTCCAGCGCAATATTTCTTGTGTATAAACCTTTTATGGCGGCATTAAATCCTCCATAGAGGTCTTCAATTTCATCGGCTTTTAAAGGACGTTCGTTATCTCCGGGAACATCGTTACGGAAGTCGGTCATCACGATAAGAATGTTAATCTTGTAATCGCGATTGTTGAGGACCGCTGCGGCAACAGCTTCGATTGCTTTTTTCACATCAGTATGT
>Ga0247610_10006720_pt1 | contig 11915 bp, 8 predicted proteins | sample 174DNAGHGhighgp2_FD_193483 | JGI IMG/M metagenome (GOLD analysis project Ga0247610, IMG submission 193483) | Sheep rumen microbial communities from Palmerston North, Manawatu-Wanganui, New Zealand - 1742 DNA GHGhigh gp2 | ecosystem: Host-associated > Mammals > Digestive system > Stomach > Rumen ...
AGTCGCTCGGCAGGCAGCTACAGTGGCAGCCACAGCAGCGGCAGCTATAACAACAGTCACAGCAGCGGCAGCTTCGGCGGCAGCAGCAATCGTGGCAGTGGCAGTTTCAGCGGCAGTCGCAGCAGCGGCAGCTTCAGCGGAGGCCATAGTGGCGGCGGTCACAGCAGTGGCAGCTTCAGCGGAGGCCATGGTGGTGGCAGTCGCGGTGGCGGTGCTACCCGCAGTGGCGGCGACAGCTCAAGAGGCAGTTCGCGTCGATAACAACAGTAAACCGCAGATTCCCCGCAGCACTGTAAGAACATTCCTTTTTACAACTGATTTAACGAATTACACGAATTGCTGAGCGTAGCAATTCGTGTAATTCGTTAAATTCGCCCCCTCACTCTTCGAAACTGAAGTATGGCCGCAGTCGGTCTATGACCGGTTTGGGAAACTCTGGCAGCAGCTTCAGGTCGTCGAAACTCTTTATCTGTCCGTGAAGCCTCCGGTATTCCACTATGGCCCGTGCGCGGTAGTAGTTCATGTACGGGTGCTGCCTCATCTCGGCTATCGACTGCGTGTTGATGCGTATCTGTCGTGGACGGAAAGAGTCTATCCGGAAATACTGCTTTGCCGCCGGCGGGAAGTTGTTTATCTCGTCGAGCTGTGCCAGGTCTACGAAGCCGCCCAGTCGCTGGCCATAGTCGCTGATGCGTGAAGCATAGTAGCTGCCTATTCCCGGCACCCGCTTCAGCTGTGTGGTGTCAGCGACGTTGATGTCTATGGTCTGGCCCTTCCTCAGCTTTATGGGGAAGCGCAGCGTGTCGCGTGGCTCCACAGGCTCCTCCATCATCAGACTGTCGTAGGCCGTCTTGCGCCTGTGCGGCCTGTCGCTGGCGTAATACTCGGCCCTGTCCACATTTCTCACGGCCGAGGCATAGTCTTCGTTCACGTCGACCACGGTGAAGGCCGGTTGGTAGTCGGGCGAGATTTTGATGTACGGCTCCAGTTCTTTGTATTTCTTCACTGTTAGGCCATAGAGACGTGCGAAGTCTTCCTTCCTGCGGTATGTGCCTCCTCGTGAGCGGTATCTGAGAATGTTGCGCACCTGCCAACGTGACAAGCCCAGTTGTAGCAGGTCGGTGCTGTCGGCCGTGTTGGGGTCGAAGTCGAACAGCTCGCGTGCCTGGGGTAGGGTAGTGGAGTCGCGCAGCTGCGGCAGCTCTTCTGCCAGCTGGGCACTCTGTGTCTCGGCTGACTGTCGGGCCTCGTCGTCCTCGCCGCCCATGTCGGAAAAGTAAAGTGAACACACCACCAGTACCATCACAGCAATCAGCACTGTCAGCACCCTGCGGTCGCTCTTGTGTATGGGTGAAAGGTCTGTCAGCCTCATATCACAGAGATTTGGTGCATGAATATGAGCAGTATGAGTACTGGAACGATGAATCTCACTGCAAACTGGTACGCCCTGAAGAATGACGTGGCCACCGTGCCATGGTTGGTGAACTCGTTTCGTACAAGGCTCTGGTCGGCAAACCACCCTATGAAGATGCTGGTGAGCAGTCCGCCCAGGGGCAGCATGAACTTAGCCGTGAGGTTGTCGAGGAAGTCCATCAGCGACATTCCCATGACCGCGATGCTGTCGACGGCACCCACGCTGAGCGAGCACAGCACTGCGAGCACCGAGCATACCGTGGTCACCACCCATGCCGAGTGCTTGCGCTTTAGGTGCAGCTCTTCGGTGAAGAAGGCGGTGCCTATCTCGTGCATGGAGATGGTTGAGGTGAGTGCGGCAAAGACCAGCAGGGCGTAGAAGAGCACCGAGACTATGTAGCCCACTGCTGGTATGGCGCTGAAAGCCTGTTGGAACACGTTTGGCAGGGTGATGAAGATGAGCGACGGACCCTGTGTGGGCTCCACGCCTACGGAGAACACTGCCGGAAAAATCATCAGTCCCGAGAGTATGGCTATGCCCAGGTCTATGAATGCCACCTGGGTGGCAGAGCGCAGCAGGTTGGTGTCTTTGGCGAAGTAGCTGGCGTATGTACACAGGCAGGCCGTGCCCAGCGACAGCGAGAAGAACGCCTGGCCCAGAGCGTCGAGCACCACATGGTGGCTCAGACGTGAGAAGTCGGGCTTGAAGAGGAACTTTACACCGTCCATGGTCCCTGGCAGTGAGCACGACGCCACTACTATGACCACGAGCAGCACGAGCAGCATGGGCATGAGAATCTTCGATGCCCGCTCTATGCCCTTTTGCACACCCATCACTATGACGCAGTGGGTGAGTACTACGAAGACCACTGCCCAGAAGCACGGTTTCCACGGGTTGCTGGAGAACGACTGGAAATAGTCGGCCACAAACTGCGCGTCGCCGCTGAGGCTGCCGGCTGTCGAGGCAAAGAGGTACTGCAGGCACCAGCCTGCCACCACGGCGTAGAAGCCCAAGATGAGCATCGAGGTGACTATGCCCAGCAGCCCTACCAGATGCCACAGCTCGCGAGCGGAGAAGTTGCGGTAGGCACGTGCTGCATTGCTCTGTCCGCGGCGCCCTATGATGAACTCGCTGAGCATGCCGGGGATGCCGAGAAGCAATATGCAGGCAATGTAGATGATGATGAACACGGCACCGCCGTCCTCACCCGTCACGTAGGGGAAGCGCCACACATTGCCCAGCCCTACAGCAGACCCTGCTGTGGCCAAAATGACGCCCAATCGCGTAGCGAAACTATCTCTTGTATTTTTCATTTTTCACCCCTCATTTCACTTTTCTCACTTCTCATTTTTCCTCACACCACTCCCAGCTGGTGCAGGAAGATGAGCAGTATGCAGACTGGGCACACGTAGCGCACCGAGAACAGGTAGAGCGAGAAAAAGCGCGAGCTCAGCGTGCCATTGTTGGTAAACTCGTCGAGCACCACGCGGCGCGGCACCACCCATCCCACAAACAGACAGGTGAGGAACCCGCCCACGGGCAGGAATATCTGGCCGGTAACAAAGTCGAACAGGTCGAAGAGCGACATGCCGAAGAGCGACAGCCCTTCCTGCGAGAACGACAGCGAGCAGAAACAGCCAATGACGGCACACGACAGTGTGACGATGAGCGCTGCCCAGTGGCGCTTCACGTGCAGCTCCTCGTGGAAGAAGGCAGTGCTCACCTCGTGCAGCGAGATGAGCGAGGTGAGAGCTGCAAGCGAGAGCAGTGCGTAGAATGACAAGGCGATGATGTAGCCAATGGCAGGCATGGCCGAGAACGCCTGCTGGAACACGTTGGGCAGTGTGATGAACACCAGCTTTGCCCCGCTGTCGGGACTGACGCCCACTGAGAATGCTGCCGGGAAAATCATCAGTCCGGCAAGCACGGCCACCACGCTGTCTACAATGCTTATCTGCACGGCCGACGCTCCGAGGTTGGTCTTGCGGCTGAAGTAGCTGGCGTAGGTGCAGATACATCCCATGGCCAGCGACAGCGAGTAGAACGACTGTCCCAGTGCGCCGAGCAGCACGTCGCCGTCGAACTTCGAGAAGTCGGGTTTCAACAGAAAACTGATGCCCTCGCCGGCACCTGGCAGCAGGCACGACGCCACCACAATGACGAGCAGCAGTATGAACAGCGTGGGCATGAGCAGCTTGGAAGCCCGCTCGATGCCTTTCTCCACACCGTAGACAATGACCACATGGGTGACAGCAAAGAACAGCAACATCCACACGATGGGCTTCCAAGGGTGGCAGACAAACTGATTGAAGAACTCTGCTATATAGGCAGCGTCGCCACTGAGGTGGCCCACCGCCGAAGCGTAGATGTACTGCAGGCACCAGCCCGACACCACGGCATAGTAGCCGGTGATGAGAAAGCCGGTGAGCACACCCAGAAACCCCACGGCGCTCCACGCACCGCCACCTGCCATCTTAGTGTAGGCACGGGCAGTGTTGGCCTGTGCATGACGGCCAATGATGAACTCGTTTATCATGCAGGGTATGCCCAGCAGCAACACACAAACCACATATATGATGAGGAAAACAGCACCGCCGTTCTGGCCAGTCATATAAGGGAAGCGCCACACGTTGCCAAGACCTACTGCCGACCCCGCTGTGGCAAGGATTATGCCCAGGCGGCTGCCAAAGTTTGCTCTCTCTGTCTGACTCATAGCTATTTAAGTTTTTTTCGCAAATACGCGGCAAAGGTACAGAAAAATGTTAACTTACTGCACCATGCTGTTCGTGTTTTTTTAGTTCGTTTTGTTTTTTTATATTCTGTCAGACTTATAATTCGTTTTTTTTTCTTAATTTTGCATCTTATAAACACTAAACCATCCAGCCGTGTCGTACCACCGACGGCTGGGTTGCTGTAAACACAGTGAAAGCCACATGAGCCATAAGAACAGAATCATTGTTGCAGGCATAGGCCCTGGCTGCGCGGGAGACATCACCCCGGCAGTGATCGATGCCCTTCGTACGGCTGATGCCGTGGTGGGCTATAAGTACTATTTTCAGTTTATCGAAGCTTATGTCAGTGAGGGTTGTGCTTGTATAGACACTGGCATGATGAAAGAGCGCGAGCGTGCCGAGCAGGCCTTCCTGCTGGCAAAAGAAGGTAAGAACGTGGTGGTGGTGTCTTCTGGCGATGCCGGTCTTTATGGCATGGCTCCCCTTATGTATGAGATGAAGGCCGAGCAGGGGTCGGACGTGGCAATCGACGTGTTGCCGGGCATCTCTGCTTTCCAGAAGGCGGCCTCGCTGCTGGGGGCTCCCATAGGCCACGACACGTGCATACTCTCCCTTTCAGACCTTATGACTCCGTGGGAGGTCATAGAGCGGCGTATCAAGGCTGCTGCCGCTGCCGACTTCGTGACTGCTGTCTACAACCCTAAGTCGCATGGGCGCTATTGGCAGCTCTACCGGCTGCAAGAGCTGTTCCTGCAGGAGCGCAGCGCCGACACCCCTGTGGGGTATGTGCGTCAGGCGGGGCGTGAGGAGCAGGAGATAAAGCTGACAACGCTGGGAGACCTTGACCCCGAGGACGTGGACATGTTTACAGTCATACTGATAGGCAACTCACAGTCGTACATAGCCGACGGCAAGTTCGTCACACCACGAGGCTACTATCGTGAAAAGGCAGAGGCGGCCTCTCCTGGCCAAGCCAGTAAGCATCACCCACAGACAGACGGGCGGACAAAGGTGGGGCAGAGCATCATGATAGAATCGTTTCGAACCATCGAGGGTGAACTGCGCAGAAGTGATTATCCCCTTGGCCATAAGTGGGCTTTGCTCCATGCCATACATACCACCGCCGACTTCGACATGGAGAACATACTCTACACTGACAATGGAGCCGTGGAGACACTCTACAGGAAAGTGGCGGGCGGAGAACTCAAGACCATTGTTACCGACGTTACGATGGTGACCAGCGGCATACGCAAGGGGGCTCTTCAGCGCTTGGGCATCGAGGCGAAATGCTATTTGGGTGATCCGCGTGTGGGCGCCATGGCCGATGCTATGGGCATCACGCGCACCCAGGCCGGCATACGTCTGGCTGTCGACGAACATCCCGACGCGCTCTTCGCCTTTGGCAATGCCCCTACGGCACTGATGGAGCTGTGCGACTTGGTGCGTAAGGGCAAGGCACACCCTGCCGGCATCATTGCCGCACCAGTAGGCTTCGTCCATGTCAGGGAGTCGAAACACATGGTGAAGCCTTTCAAGGACATTCCCAAAATAATCGTAGAGGGCCGTAAGGGCGGTTCCAATCTTGCCGCCACACTGTGCAACGCTATCCTGACGTTTGACGATGCCGGGCAGTTGAAGCCAGGGCGCGACCTTTAATAGAGATAACTTTTGCTGTTGTCATGAAATTTGTTGTCATAGGAATAACAGACCATCCGACACCATTCTTACCCCCTGATGTGTTGGAGGTTATCAATAGTGGGAAGGTGTTCTCCGGCGGTAGGCGTCACCATGAGCTTGTAGCCTCATTGCTGCCTGAAGGTGCTCAATGGATTGACATTACCGTGCCGCTTGACGCCGTCTTCAGCCAGTACCGCCGTCTTGGCGAGGAAAGCGCAGACGGCACCGTCGTTGTCTTTGCCAGTGGCGACCCGCTGTTCTTTGGCTTTGCCAACACGTTGAGGCAGAAGCTGCAGGAAGCCGATGTGGTGGTTTTCCCCTCGTTCAACTCTTTGCAGATGCTTGCCCACCGCCTTGTGATGCCCTATCACGACATGCGCATAGTGTCGCTGACAGGAAGACCATGGCACGAGTTTGACAGAGCGCTGATAGAGAGGCGTACAACAGACAGTCTGCAGAAGATAGGTGTGCTGACCGACAGGGTGCATACGCCTGCAGCCATAGCCCGGAGAATGTTGGACTATGGCTACACATATTATAATATGTTTGTCGGTGAGCACCTGGGAAGCCCAGACCATGAGAAGGTTACTGCCCTGACACTTGAAGATGCTGCCCTAAGAGACTTTGACGTGCCCAATTGTCTTATCCTTGTGTCTGACACGCCCGTACAGCCGCGTCTCTTCGGAATACCTGACTCTGGGTTTGCCCTGCTCAATGGGCGTGAGAAGATGATAACGAAGATGCCCATACGCCTTTTGACGCTTCAAGCCCTTGAGCTGTCGCGGCGGCAAGTGTTTTGGGACATCGGCTTCTGTACCGGCAGCGTCAGCATAGAGGCCAAAACGCTGTTTCCCCATCTACAGATAGAAGCTTTCGAGATTCGCCCTGAGTGTGAAGCCATCATCAGTGAAAACTCCCGCCGTTTCGGGACGCCAGGCATCGAGGTGCATATAGGCGATTTCTTGTTGGCCGACGTTGGCGGGCTCCACCGCCCTGACGCGGTGTTCATCGGTGGACACGGCGGTCACCTGAAGGAGATTATGGCAAAGGTGCTGACGGTTTTGGCAGACGACGGCATCATGGTGCTGAATAGCGTTGTGGCGCCAAAAGTCACTACCGACAGCCGTAAGCTTTGGGACGAGGCATGCCAAGAGCTCGGCTTGCGGCAGGAGCAGCCACTCCACATACAATTAGACAATAATCATCCAATAACTATACTGAAATGCAGAAGATAGCAATAATACAAATAAGTGAAGAGGGCAAGAACGTCGCCCAGTTGCTGCTGAGTCAGCTGCACGCTCGTAAAAACGAGGTTGGTATCATCAGCCGTGCCAGTGTGGGCAAGCGTTGGGACGATTTCGATGCTTTCGTGTTCGTAGGAGCTATGGGCATCTGCGTACGTACGATAGCACCTTACGTCAAAGACAAACATGAAGACCCGGCCGTGGTTTGTGTTGACAGCCTGGGCCTGAACGCCATCTCCGTGCTCAGCGGACATGTGGGCGGTGCCAATGACCTGACACGTGTCATTGCCGCAATAATTGGTGCACGCGAGGTCATCACCACGCAGAGCGACAACGCAGGACTGTGGGCTCTCGACACCTTCGAGGGAAGGTTTGACTGGCCTGTGGCGAGTGACGATGACATGGACCAGTGCATCTTCGCTTTCGTCAACCGCAAACCGACAGCCCTGTTGCTCGAAGCGCGCGATGAGGGTACAGACTATCTGGAAGCCACAAAGCCCGAGCACGTCACCATCATAAACGACATAGGCGAGGCTGACCCCAGAAAATACAAACTGCTCATCATCGTGTCACCTTACAATCGTTCCGCCCCCAGCGGCATGCTCGAATTGCATTTTGTACCCATGGTGGGCACTATAGGCTTCGGACTGGCCCATCATCCCGACAACTACGAAGTGATATACGATGAGATGGACGAGGCTTTTGCTAAAAGAGGCATCTTGCCCTGCGCACATAAATACTGCACCATCGATGTGAAGGCAGACGAGGAGTTTGTGGAGATGCTGGAAAATGAATATGATGAAGACGTGGTGTTCTTCACTGCTGAAGAGCTGTCTGCCGTTGAGGTGCCCAATCCGAGCGCTGTTGTAGAGAAGCATGTGGGCACGTCGAGTGTCTGCGAGGCAGCGGCTATCCTGGGGTCCAACCATGGCAAGCTGATAGTCCCAAAGGTGAAGGGCGAGAACTGGACAGCAGCGCTCGCCATCGACTACAAGCATCTTCGCCAGCGGGCAGGTCATGTCGAGATAGTAGGTGCCGGCCCCGGTGATCCGGACCTCATCAGTGTTCGGGGCCGTAAGATGCTGGAAAAAGCCGACCTCATCTTATATGCCGGCTCGTTGGTGCCCGAGGCGCTTACCATGTGCCACAAGCCGGGAGCAGTGGTGCTCTCCTCTGCGGGCATGGACCTTGAAGAGCAGTGTGTGCTGATGAAAGAGCACTATGACAAGGGCCATTTCATTGTCCGTCTGCATACCGGCGACCCCTGCATCTTCGGGGCCATTCAGGAGCAGATGGCTTTTTTCGACCGCGAAGGCATGTCCTATCACATCACGCCTGGCATATCGTCGTTTCTTGCCGCCGCTGCCGAGTTGCGAAGCCAGTTCACCATTCCCGAACGTACACAGACCATCATCCTTACCCGGGGCGAAGGGCGCACACCTATGCCGGAGAAAGAGCAGTTGCACCTGCTGGCCAGGAGCCAGAGCACTATGTGTATCTTCCTCTCGGCGGCAATCGTCGACGACGTGCAGCGCCAACTGTTGCAGGAATACCCGGAAGATACCCCCGTTGCTGCCTGCTACCACCTCACGTGGCCCGACCAAAAGATATATCGCGGCAGGCTGAAGGACCTTGCCACGATAGTCCACGACAACAACCTCACACTTACCACTATGCTTGTAGTAGGTGAGGCCATAGACAACCGGCAAGGGCTGTCAGAACTCTACTCCAAGCATTTCACCCACCTCTTCCGACAAGGCGACAAAGCGTAAACAGTCAGTTTGCTGCTAAATCGAAAATCTGTAAACCGAAAATCTGTAAATCGAAAATCTGTAAATCGAAAATCTGTAAATCGATAATCTGTAAATCGATAATCTGTAAATCGAAAATCTGTAAATCGTAAATTCCCATGGTACTGGTGTTTGGTGGAACGACAGAAGGGCGGAAGGCTGTGGAGGTGCTTGAAGAGGCTGGCAACCGTTACTATTACAGCACTCGTGGCGACGGCCAGCAGATGGAGCTGGTGAACGGCGTGCACCTCACGGGCCCTATGGATGTGCGGCAGATGACGGACTGTTGTCGCAAGTACAGCATACGTCTCATTGTCGATGCCGCCCATCCGTTTGCAGAGGAGTTGCACCGCAACCTGCTTCTTCTCGCCGATCATCTCGGTGTGCCAGTTATTCGCTACGACCGCATCTATCCGCCTCACACCGATGATGTGGTGTGGTGCAAGGACTACCACGATGCCATGGCTAAACTGGAGGCGGAAAACATTGACCGGCTGCTGGCGCTGACAGGCGTGAACAACATCGGCACTCTGCGCCCCTATTGGGAGCGCCATGAGTGTTGGTTCCGCATACTGAACCGCAGCATCTCGCAAAAGCTTGCCCGTAAGGCTCGCTTTCCCGAAGACCGCTTGGTGTATTATGGGGAGGATGACACCCGGCAGTTGTTAGAGCTGTTGCGTCCACAGGCCATTCTGACCAAAGAGAGCGGCCAGAGCGGCGGCTTCACGGAGAAGATTGAGGCGGCCAAGGTGGCTGGCGTGAGGGTCTTCGTAATAGAGCGGCCTGAGTATCCACAGCATGAGCTTGTCACTTTCGTCAATGGTCCGCATGGTCTGCGCCGCGCTGTGGAACACCTATTGCCGGAGTTCTTTCCGCTGCATAGCGGACTGACTACCGGCACCTGTGCCACCGCTGCTGCCGTAGCTGCCACACTGCAAAGTAGTGGGCAACGCTTCCAGGCGTTGCAGTCATGGCAAAGCCCGGAGGCTTCGCCAACTACAGTACCTGTTATCTTGCCAAACGGTGAGACCATTGATGTCGCCGTAGGCTACGGCGACGGCTACGCCTTCTGCATCAAGGAGGCAGGCGACGACCCAGATGTGACCGACGGCTTGGAGATAAGGGCAAAAGTGGAACCAGCAGAGTCATTCGAGATTGTAGGAGGTGAAGGAGTGGGGCGCTTCACCCTGCCTGGATTCGACTTCCCGCCAGGCGAAGCCGCCATCAACAAGGCTCCACGAGAGATGATTTTCAGGAACGTCATGGCAGTATCAAACTTGTCTCCCGTTGCCCATCAGCCTTCATTTAGGGTAACCATCAGCGTGCCCAAGGGTGAGGAGACAGCCCGCCGCACCTTCAATCCCCGCCTCGGTATAGAGGGTGGCATAAGTATCATAGGTGTCAGCGGCATAGTGAAGCCCTTCAGCGAGGAGGCTTTCATCGACAGCATACGCAAGTGCATGATGGTGGCAAAGGCAAGCGGCGCTGAACGTGTCGTCATCAACAGCGGTGCGAAGAGCGAGCGGTTTCTGAGAGAGTTCTATCCCGGTCTGCCGCAGCAGGCTTTCGTGCAGTATGGCAACTATGTGGGCCAGACGCTGAAGATGGCAGCCCAGTCTGACTTCAAGAACGTAACCCTCGGCGTGATGCTTGGCAAGGCAGTGAAACTGGCACAGGGACATCTCGACACGCATAGCAAGAAAGCCACTATGGACCTCGACTTCATCCGCCAGCTGCTCAGCGAAGCCAACGTCGAAGCAGACATTGCGGGTATCACCTTGGCCAGAGAACTTTGGGAGAAGGTTCCATCCGATGGTCTTGACAGCTTTGTCGGTACCGTCGTCCGTCACTGTCGTGAGTATTGTGAACCGCTTCTGCCTAATGGCAAGCTCGACATTCTGCTTATCGACGATGACGGCAATATCCATACTATTCCGCCATCTCGTCGCGTCTTCTGCGGAAGAGCACCATCGCAATGACAGGGGCGCCGACGAGTGCCGTCACCGAGTTGACTGGCAGGGCACCCTCGAAGCCGGGCATGCGGGCTATGAGGCTGCAGAGCAAGGCAAGAGCCGAGCCGCAGAGGGCTGTGGCCGGCATGAGCAGACGGTGGTCGCTGGTGCGGAAGAGTGCGCGGGCCAAGTGGGGAACGGCAAGCCCGATGAACATAATAGGGCCGCAATAGGCCGTGACAATAGCCACGAGAACGCCACTGGAAATGATGACAAGCCTGCGAGCGCGACGGACGTTAAGCCCCAGGTTGGAGGCGTAGTGGTCGCCCAAAATCAGCAGGTTCATCGGCTTGACAAGCAGGAAAGCCAGCGGCAGGAGTACACACATCAGGCAGACAAAGAGCAGCATCTCGTCGCCCGACACACGGCTAAACGAACCAAGGCCCCATACCACGAAAGCCTTAACGTCCTCCTCGGGCGACAGGAATTTCAGCACGCCGATGATGGCATTGGCCAGATAGCCGATCATCACGCCAATAATCAGCAGTGTGACATTTCCCTTCACCTTCTGCGACACCCACAGGATGAGCAGCAGCACGGCCAGTGCGCCGACGATGGCAGCCACCGACATGGCTGCATCGCCCAAATAGCCCAGCCGGCTGAGCGCAACACCGCCGAGACGGCCCGACAGCAGCACCACAAAGGCCACGCCCAGCGCAGAGCCATTGCTGATGCCCAGCACCGAAGGGCCTGCCAGCGGATTGCGGAACACTGTCTGCATCTGAAGTCCGCTCACCGCCAGACCTGCTCCGGCTGCAATGGCCGTCAGGGCCTGGGGCAAACGGGACTGCAGCACAATGTTTGTCCATATCTCGTGCTCAGAACCGTTGTGGGTGAAGGTTCCAAGATTTGCTGCTTCCAGCAGAATGGCGCACACATCTGACAGGGGGATCTTCACCGTGCCAAGAAGTAGGTTCAAGACCAGAAGCACGACAATGGACACAAGGAGTACTATGAATTTCGGCGCTCTCATTTTTCTTGTTCTATTGTTTCAACAGTCTGTAGTAGCGTGGCTCGTAGTCGGGTTCCACCAGTTCGGGGTGGAA
>Ga0247610_10006721_pt1 | contig 11909 bp, 8 predicted proteins | sample 174DNAGHGhighgp2_FD_193483 | JGI IMG/M metagenome (GOLD analysis project Ga0247610, IMG submission 193483) | Sheep rumen microbial communities from Palmerston North, Manawatu-Wanganui, New Zealand - 1742 DNA GHGhigh gp2 | ecosystem: Host-associated > Mammals > Digestive system > Stomach > Rumen ...
CTCAACTTGACTAGGGTAATTTATTATTAAGGCAATGGAAGAAAGCAACAAATACTATCAGTCTCGACATTTTCTGAGGTTGCTTCATCGTTATGAAAAGGCAATCTCCGAAGGGCAAACGCCCTATATGGAGGCAGATGAACTGACGGACATTGCCGAATACTACATGACAGGTAAGCAGGATGCCAAGGCAAATCGAGCCATTCAGGCTGCCATCGACATGCATCCGGACAGCGTGGATCCGCAAATCTTCCTTGCTCGACAGCGGATGTTCTACGGAGAACTCGACGAAGCCCGCAGCATAATCGACGCCATTACCGAGCAAGACGATCAGGAAGTCATCTATATCCGAGCCGAACTCCTCATCAAAGAAGGACAACCTGACAAGGCATCCGATTTCCTCTTTGAGCAGATGTCGCTAATGCAGGACTGCCTCGACACCTATCTCTACGATTGTGTCTCCATCTTCATGGACTACGACAAGTGGGAATTGGCACAGGAATGGCTGGAACAACTCAAGGACAACTACCCTACTCATCCGCGTTTGCCCATCATGGAGGCAGAGATAAAGATGGGACTCGACGACTATGAGGATGCCTACATCCTGCTGAAAAAGATTCTCGACGAAGAGCCCTACAACTCCGAAGCCTGGAATCTATTGGCCGAGACCTGTATCGCACTCGAAAAGTTTTCAGAGGGTCTCGAAGCTGCCGACTTTTCTCTCGCCATCAATCCGCAAGACAATACTGCCCTCTTGATGAAGGCAAATGCCCATATGCACGAAGGTCCGATGACCGATGCAATTGAGTATTACAAGAAATATCTCGAGTCGCAACCCGAAGATCTCAACGTTCAACTTTCGCTTGCACTATGTTATTGTAGCGAAGAACGCTTCAAAGAACTCCTGCCTTTACTCGAGAAAGCGGAGAAGTATACACGAAAACTGCCTGACAGAGAAGCAGCCTTGTCGCAAATTCTTCAGTTGAAAGCCTTTGCTCTGAGTCGTCAAGATAGGATTTCCGAAGCAATAAATCTCGCAGAGGAAGCAAAGAAATATACAGACGAAACGATGCTCTGGAAGTGTTATATGACTGAGGGGGACATTTATCTGCAAGGCAAGCAGACCAAGCTCGCCGAAGATCATTTCGCAATAGCCTTGGAAAAAAGTCCCGAGAAGGGCGAAACGCTCTTCAACATTGCACTCTCTTACAGCAATGCAGGCTACAATGACGTAGCCATCGACCTTCTCGATGATGTCTGGACCATCTATGGAACTGAGGAAGGCAAGTTCGTTGTTCCATATCTCGCGAACTGTTATCTTCGCAAGAACGACATGGAAAACTTCCTCACATACCTCAAGTTGGCACCATCTTGCGACCGCGATGCCACCCTACTTCTCTTCCGTGATCGTTTCCCAGACATCGCTCCTGAAGACTACTACGCCTATGCCTACAAAGAAGTTCACGGCTTCTTCCCCCATGTATAAACAAGCAAAAACACCAGAAACTATGAGAAACATCATCAGCCACAAATTGATAGCAATCACTGCCATCATGTTATCCTTTGCAGAAAGCGCTTGTGCACAGAGCACATGGACTAAGCAGACTGCCCCAGTTATGACGGTTTGGGGTGAACAACTGACTGCTGATAATGTTTGGCAGGAATATCCTCGTCCCTCCATGAAAAGGCAGGACTGGATGAACCTGAACGGTATCTGGCAATACTACAAGCGTACCTCCATCAACTACAACTACGAGAATCGCGCTTCATCCTTCTCGAAAGCAATTCTTGTACCGTTCCCCGTCGAGTCAGCCCTTTCAGGAATCATGGATAAGAGCTACTCCTCGAACAGGAGAGCGACTCACATGTATCGCAAGACCTTCTCGTTGCCCGAGACTTTCAGCGGCAAGAACGTCCTGCTGCACTTTGGTGCCGTCGATTGGCGCTGCTATGTTTATGTGAACGGACAACTGGCTGGCACTCACGACGGAGGCTCTGTTCCCTTCGCATTCGACATCACATCTCTGCTGAATGAAGGAGCCGAGCAAGAACTACAAGTAGCTGTCTGGGACCCGACCGATGGCGGACAACCCAACGGCAAGCAAAGTGTTTCACCCAACGGCATTTGGTACACACCCAATAGCGGCATTTGGCAAACGGTTTGGCTGGAGCCTGTCTGCCCCACTCACATTGAAAGTTACGAACCTATTCCCAATATTGACAACTCCACAGTTTCCATCAAGGTGAAAACTTCCGCACCTTGCTCCGTAACACTAACGGTTAAGGACGGAAGCAACTCTGTCGTCGAACAGACAGGAGACTCTGAGCAAACTTTCACGCTCTCCATTCCATCTGCTAAACTTTGGAGCCCTGATGAACCTAACCTCTACAATCTCGACATTACTCTTAAAAACGAAGAAGGACAAGAGGTGGACAAGGTGAGCGGATACTTCGGCATGCGGAAATTCTCCAGAGGCATGGTGGACGGGCATCCCTGCGTCTTGCTCAACAACAAGCCGCTCTATCTCTATGGCCCCCTCGACCAAGGTTGGTGGCCCGATGGATTGCTCACGCCCCCATCCTACGAGGCAATGGTCTATGACTTGCAAGTAATGAAAGATTTCGGCATGAACATGGTTCGCAAACACATCAAACTTGAGAACGACCTTTGGTTCGATTGGTGTGACAGAAATGGACTTATTGTCTGGCAGGATATGCCTTCAGGTTGCGGAAGCGGAGCAATAGGAAACCTCGAATATGCCATGCAGAACTTCTATCGCGAGAATGAAGCCCTCATCGATGCTACGCGCCATCATCCATGCATTGGTGCTTGGGTGGTGTGGAACGAAGGCTGGGGACAACATGCCGGCAGCGGCATGGCACACACCATGCGAGCTGTCAACAGTGTCATCAATGCCAATCACGATCCAGGTCGCTTCGTTCATGCGGTGACAGGATGGACTGATGTTGAGATGGGCGACTTTCTGGATGTTCACTCCTACCCTTCCCCAAATGCTGCCACCAACCCCGTAAATGAGCGCATTGCCTCTTGTGGCGAGTTTGGTGGCATCAACCTCTTTATAGAAGACCACATGTGGGCAGGATCCGATGTCAACTATACAACTGTTGAAGATGCCGAGACATACGCCAATCTCTATGACCGCTATACAGATCGTCTCGGTGAACTACAGCAAGAGAAAGGCTTGTGGATGTCGGTTTACACACAGATTACAGATGTGGAACAGGAGTGTAATGGCATCCTGACCTACGACCGAAAAGTCCTGAAGGTTTCACCTGCCCAGCAGGAAATGATGAAAGCCAAGATACTGCGCACTGTCAATTCTCGCTACAAGGACATGACCACGATAGTTCCTGCTGGCGACCAAAACACCAGCATTCAATGGAAATATACAACCACGGAACCAGCTGCTGACTGGTATGCTGTTGATTTCGATGCTTCTGGCTGGAGGACAGGCAATGCCGGCTTTGGTGGTGGAGGAAGGACATCATGGTCCAGCAGCGATATTTGGTTGCGCCGCAGTTTCAAAATCAACAACTTTGATACGAGCCGACTTCCTGACCTTCGACTTTGGCTCTTCCACGATGAGGATGCTGAGATATACATCAATGGGACTCTCGCAGCAAAGATGACTGGCTACAACACCAAGTACGAATCGTGGCCCTTGCTTCCCGATGGACTGCAGGCATTGAAGTTGGACGGTTCGGACAATGTAATCGCCATCCATTGCAAGCAGACTACAGGCGGTCAGTTTATCGACTGCGGACTGAAAGTAAGAAACTATGTTCCCAACTCCGAGTTGCTAGTCGAGCCCATGCCTGCCAGAACTCCTGCGCCTGAATTCAACACCGCAACCGGAAAAGCATATTTGCTCACCTACACCTTGCCCACGAGCAAGAAACTGCTTTATGCTTATAGTCTGGATGGCGCAAAATGGAAAACTATCAATGGCGGTAGAAGTGTTCTCGGAGGTGATTTTGCTGATGTGGAAATGTTGGCTCCATTTGTTCGCAGAGTAAATATCGACGGAAAAGATGTATTCCATCTTGTAGCTGCCTACGCGGATAACAGCCAGCCTGGTTTCTTCCATCTTCAGAGCGAAGACCTTGTCAACTGGCAGTCTGGAGAGAGTGGAAATATTCGAGTGAAACCCTCTACTTCCGATATATGTAAGGCAGAGTCGCCAGAATGGATTTATGATGAGGCCTCATCCAGATTCTTTGTTTACTGGAGTGCCAGAAGTAATGACAGAAACAACATTTACCTTACGACGACTCAGGACTGGAAGCGCTTCATCACCCCCCGCACTTTCTATTCCACCAGCTATTCCGTTTACGATTTTCATCTCGAAAAGACAGGCGATACCTATACAAGCATCTTCTACAACTCAGACAGAAGCCTCCTCCAGATACAAGCACCTGTACTGAGGCCTTCAGGAATGAGTTTCTCAGAACCTCAACGCATCTTCAGCTCGCAGATACCCAAGAATAGAGCGCCACAAACCTTCCCTGCTCTCGATGGATCAGGTTGGTTCCTGCTATACAACTCAATTGAGCGAAACCAACAAACAATGAGTCGAAGCGGCAATCCCAGCGAGAACAAATGGTATCCTTGTGATGAGAATGAACTCTCGCTGCCAGAAGAAGCACAGGAAGGTTCTGTTCTGGTCATCACATCAAGCGAACTTCAAACCATATTGGACAACTTTTTCTATGAGGAGTGCGATGTTCTGCCAACTGCCGAGACAGAGCCTCAAGTATGGAAATACCAGACTGCATCGAGCGTTGCCACAAACAAGAATTGGACTAAGCAGAACTATAGCGACGCTTCCTGGAATGATGGATTGTCCGGCTTTGGAGCAAGCAATCCCCCTGGCAGCCATGTGAACACCTCATGGAGCAGTTCTGTCATTCGAATCCGCTATCACCTCGACTTGACAGGATTCACGCCTGAGCAAATGGATGCCCTTGTTGGAAGGATTCACCACGATGAGGATGTGGCAGTTTATTTCAACGGAGTTCTGGCATTCCAGGAGAGCGGATACCTTACTGCCTATAAGAATATCTCTATCAATCAAGAAGCCATGGAGGCTCTGACCCCAGACAACACGAATGTCATTGCCATTGAATGTACAAACAAAGGCGGAGGTCAGTATATTGACTTCGGACTGAAAGGTATTCGCCCCATCCCAACAAAGATTAAAGCTGTGGAAGGCAACAAATCGAGTGCGAAGAACGAGACTGGCTATAAGGGGGCTTACAATTTACTGGGCCAAACGATTAGCAGTAAAGGGACAAATGGCAGAATGCCTCAAGGCGTTAGCATTGTCAACGGAAAGAAAATTCTCTATTGACCCACGGCAATGATTCTGCTTTGCCCACCTTGTGAGCGAATGTACATTCCATGCGGCAGAGCGTTTGCAGCGTTGATTGGTTGCCCCAACATATTATAGTAGCGGACAGGTGCTTTGTCATTTGTCAATTTGCTTGTTTCTATAGCCTCAATAGCAGTAGGATTGCTAGGAGCTGGCGTTACTACAAAGTTATCGAAACGCAGCACACTGTCGTGAGCCCTAAAGCCTGCCCTACCAGTTATGAAGGGTACAGGATCGGTATAGGTAATAAGGGGAGTGCTCATGTCATCGAGATAGCAACGGATGGTAGCCCCTTCAACTTCCACCTTCATGTGGTGAGATTGACTGAGGTTTATGGTGTGGCTGACTGTGGAAAGTGCTTGCCAACCGAAGTTGTGTTTGCCTAAAGTAGAAGATGAACCGCTTGCCAAGAACACATAACCCTGCAGAAAGTCTGTTCCAAGCACAGGATTGTCATCTGCTCCACCAGTGCTGGCATTGGTTGTGCGGAAGAGAAGACCGCCATTGGTACCGCCTGAGCCATAAATGACATCACATTCCACGGTGTAGTCAGTCAGGTGAATGTCATCGAACCCACCCATCAGCATCTTGCCATACCTGCCTGTCGACTCCAATTGCCCGTCGACAATGTTCCAATTGCCTTCCTTGTAGCCCCATTCATTGCTGAATCCTTCCTCGAAATCATCAGCCATGACATGAGGTTCGCGCACTCCTCGTTTAATATTATACTCCATAACGAAGACTTTTCCGCTGACAAGTTCAAAGGAGAGAGTATGGTGGCCGCCAGGTAGCTCGATATCTTTCAGAATGTGGACAGCAAAGGCATTGCGAGTGCCTGGCAGTTCGATATTATCCATCAAGACTACGCCATCAAGCAGCAACCGGGCAATTGACCTGGAGGAAGAACGATAGCGAAGCCCAATATTATAGAGATTGTCGCGTTGGATGTTGACTTTGTAGGTCATGACTGCTCCTGGGTCACAACGCATGATTTGGTATTTTCCAACCGACATATTTGCAGAAGTTGCCGTGGCTAGCTCGTTCTTCTCTGAGCAAAGGTTAGCTGCTATCATGCCAGGCAATGGCTGGCTGACTTGAAGCGAAGCGCTGCCATCAACATAAGGGCTAACGGCAATGTAGCCGAACTGAGCCGCACAATTGGAAGTGACATAACCGACTCGACCCTCAGCAGTGCTCAGAGTATATTGAGTCTTGCGCATGCCATCGATATAGGCTCGCACGCGTGTACCATTCTTTTCTATGCGAATACTATGCCAGCAGGTTGGGTCGAAATCCTCAGGCAAAGCGAAACTTTTCTTCGACTGCTCTTCTCCTTCGGAAAAAGTAAAGATTTCGAACTGATTACTGTCAGAATTGATAGCGGCAATGCTGTAATTATTCTCATCTTGATAAGAGAAGAGTGCACCTATGAAACCCGAGTCGTAGGAGGAAGCACGAAGCGTAAACTCGGCTGTGTAGCTCTCATAGGCTTCAGTCTGAAAAATAGCATAATGTGAACCGGCATTATTGCTCTGAACAAGGTGGTCATTATCTTCAATTTGCCAATTCCCATCTTGCGACAACACCCACTTACTTCCCACCTCCGAGCGCTCGAAGTAGTCATTTTCAGCTACGAGAGGACGGTCCTGTTCCCAATCTGTGGGACCAGTCATCATTAGCTTATCGCCGTTCCAAGCAATGCGTTCGAAATTTAGCAAGCGACGCGATTTGTTGTCTTGCAGATTGTGATAACAGAAGAAATAGGTGTCAAGGTCTGGCCCAACGAATGCAGTTCCGTGCCCTAGTGCCTTGTGAGTGGGCGTTTCGGTATCAACCAAGATTGGGTTCTGCTCACTTTGCGGATGGAAGCCTGTGAGAGGTCCCGAGTTGGAAATGGCATAGTCTATGCGATAGCCATTTGTCCAGACGTGATTGCCTGTATAGATCAGGTAATAGAGATTGTTGCGTTTGAAGACGCAAGGCCCTTCTGTCCATTGTCCTGATATGCGACACCCCAGATCGACATCACTGCCGAAACTGAGATGCGTGGGCATTGTGCAGCCCCTTATTCCACCATTGTTCGCATGATAGAAGTACCACTTGCCGTCATCGTTGACAAACATTGAGCCGTCAATGTCGCGCCCCAGATTTCCTGTCTGATGAGTGAAGGGACCAGTAGGACTATCGCTGGTAAGCATATAGTGTCCACCTCCTCGGGGAGAGGTACACATATAGAAAAGTCCGTTCCAATAGATGACCTCTGGGGCATAAGCAACTGCAGTCGTCTCGTCGGTACAGCAGATATAGGGTTCAGACCATTCCATCAGGTCTTTTGTGCGCCAACAATAAATATTGCGGTCTCCTGCACTAACATAAAGATAGTAGTAGCCTCTGTACTTCATCATGTAGGGGTCGCCCAGACTGCGGTTCTGCAGGCCAGGAAGAACCATTGGATTGGTCCATCCCTGAGCACGGACTGAGGTAAAGACAGATGCCAGTCCAATCAGACAAAGCGTTAATGTTAAGCGGAGAAAATGCATTGATTTCATGTGTTCAACAGTTATTCTGAGTGCAAAGAACGCATTTTCTCGCCATAAGAGGAAGGATAAAATGAGTTATTTATGTAACTATTTGACATGCTGATGAAATAGTCACGCCCCATCATGGCAAGAGTGCCTCAGTTCCTCTTACCTTTTTACCTGATAAAGTGCATCGGCTCCCAAGGCTCTCGCTCTGGGTAGTTTGGGCTGCCATCTGCATGGATCTTCTTCAGGAGCCAAGCCATATTGTCTGCCAAAGTTCGCATGGTCTGCAAGCCTTCCTTGTCGAGTGATGCCTGACCCTCTTCCCTGCCGTAAACAATGTTCCAATATTGCGAGGTTACGACAGGCATGTTCAGCATCATGAAAGGCATGTTCATCGTCTCGAAAGCTGCAGTAGCTCCGCCTCGACGACACACACAAACGGCTGCTGCAGGCTTGTTCTGCACCTTCTTTCCTGCAGAGAAGAACATTCGTTGCATAAGCGAGAGGACGCTTCCATTGGGTTGTCCGTAATAGACTGGCGAGCCGATGATAAGGGCATCTACAGCATCAAGCTTCTCTGAGATACGGTTGCAGATGTCATCATCGAAGACACAACGGTTCAGTTCTTTCATCTTGCATTGTCCGCAAGCGATACAACCGCGAACAGGCTTCACGCCAATCTGCACAATCTCAGTCTCGATGCCGTTCTTTTCGAGCTGTTTAGCCGCCTCGCTCAATGCAACAAACGTGTTGCCATTCTTGCGAGGACTTCCGTTTATCAAAAGGACTTTCATAAGAGTAATTTTAGTATGTGATTATCATCTGAGTTTCATTCGATGTGTTTTGTCTGTTCATTTTGCAGCAATCCAGCAACCTGCAGCCATAATGACTGAAGCTGTGACAAATATCCAAGTGACGGTTTCGCCAAGTATTAAGATGGATAATAAAGCTCCGATAAATGGTGCCAAAGCATAGTAGGCACTTGTCTTTGCTGCCCCTATAGTTCGTTGAGCATAGGTATAGAAATAGATGCTCAAACCGTATGCCACATAACCGAGCAATAGAATGATGGCAATGTATTGAAGCGAAGGAATACTATCGCCCACGAATAATGCAATCAGAAACGCTCCCAGCCCTGAGCCAAAGCCCTTGACTGTCACAATCTCCATTGGGTCGCGGCCAGCAATCTGGCGGGTACAATTGTTCTCCATACCCCAACAGATGGTTGCTCCAAGCACGAGCAAAGAGCCACGTGAGAAGGTAAGAGCATCGCCGATGTTGCCTTCGTCGAGTGAGAGCATGATGCTTGCTATGGTTACAAGGATGATAGCCAGCCATAGCTTTCGTCCCACTCTTTCATGGAAGAAGAGCAGAGCAATAAGTGCCGTGGCCACTATCTCAAAGTTATTGAGCAACGAGGTATTAGATGCCGAACATGTTTTCAGTCCATACATCATCAGAATGGGAGCTGCTATATCCAGCAGAACCATTGCTGCGGCATATGGCATATCGGCTTTGTGGAGGCGTTCCTCTGTCGTTCTGTGTCTTCCTTTGCGAACAAACATCATCGTTCCCACCCCAATGCCTGCGCCAAGATACAGGAAAGCTGCCATCATTGTCGGAGCCACAGTATGCTGCAGCATCACTTTCGAAAGAGGTGTGCCGATGGCATACAAAGCCGCAGCCAATACTGCCAGCAGAATTGCCACTAGTTTGTCATCTTCGAGCAAAAGCTTCTTCACTCCTATTCTTGCCAATTCGTTATCTTCTTTCTGCCACCACTTCAATCTCCAACATAGCACCTTTTGGCAACGTCTTGACTGCCACAGCCGAGCGAGCTGGGTAAGGTTCCGAGAAGAACTCGGCATATACGCCATTCATGTCGGCAAAGTCGCCCATGTCGGCCATGAACACAGTCGTCTTCACTACATTATTCATTGTTAAGCCTGCCTCTTTCAGGATAGCCTGGATATTGAGCAACGACTGACGTGCTTGCTCTTTGATGCCTCCTTCAGGAAAGGCCCCTGTAGCAGGGTCGATAGGGAGTTGACCGGAAGTAAATACAAGATTGCCCACCTCGATGGCCTGACTGTAAGGCCCGATGGCTGCTGGAGCCATATTCGTACTGATTGCTTTCATAAGTCCATTGTCTTAGTCTTTCCTCTGCAAAGGTACAACATATTATCAATCTGGCAAAATTTTCGGCATCAATTTGGTCATCAACGACAATAATCTATGCGACATTGCCAAACGACTAACGCGACATTGCCGAACGACTAACGTGACGATGACAAACAACTAACGTGACAAACGCAAACGACTAACGTGACAAACGCAAAGTTCACGTGTGTCGTTGGGAGATCACATAGGCGACCTCAGATAAACAAGCCTTAGATGCTGAGCCAGACAAGGATGACATAGACAAGATTGACAATACCTGCTTGGAGAAGACAAAGATTGTACTGAGCGCCTTTTGCACGCAAAACGTTGAGGTACAGGACAATAGCCGGGATAATAATTCCTACAGCCCAGCTCATTCCGAAAGCCAGCCAAGCGAATAGCGGCATGAGGGCAACGATAACTCCTAAGATCACAAGTGCCCACTTCTTCCCCACCCTGACTGGAATAGTTCGCTTGCCCACCAAACGGTCATCATCCACATCACGAATGTTGTTGATGGCCAGAACACACATCGAGATGAGTCCACAAACAGCTCCAGCATAGATAGGCGTCACGATGCTGAGGTCTAGAGGCTTTCCTGCTGAACGAAATTGCAACCATACAGTTCCCCAAGTGGCAATGACGCCATAATAGAGGAAGACAAAGATGTCAGCTATGCCCAAGTAGGAAAGTGAATAGGGTGTGGCAGTATAAAGCCAGGCAAACAGGATGGTTGTAATGCCAATGAACACAATTACCCAACCACCGATGTAACAGAGAACTGCTCCAAGAATCAAGGCTATCGAAAGGGTGACAAGACAAGCTAAAAGCATCTCCTTCTCATTTACCAAACCTTCTGCCAGAGCGCGTTTGAAGCCTACCCTGCCCTGCTTGTCTGTGCTACGTTTGTAGTCGTAGTAATCATTTATGAGGTTGCTAAGAATCTGCAAAGCAAGGGCACAAAGGACGGTCAGCAAAGCCGTCAGTTTCATACTGGAACTGGATTGTGGAATAAGTGTGTGGGCAACCATCAGTCCGACCAAAACCGGACAAAGTGATGCAAAAAGAGTTTGCGGACGAATAATGCGAAGCCAAAGGGCAATCTGTTTCATAAGGAATCATGACATTTATTGTGCAAATTTACGAAATAATTCTTCACTCATCATACCACTTAATTCTTTTTTTCGTAATTTTGCGAGAGAAATAACATATTTCGCATGAAAGAGATTGAAGTCGTTGCTGCCATTATCCGCAAGGATGGCCGTATCTTCGCCACTCAAAGAGGCTATGGCGAATGGCAAGACTGGTGGGAGTTCCCTGGAGGAAAGATGGAGGCAGGCGAGACAAGGGAAGCAGCTCTGCGGCGAGAGATTCGCGAGGAGCTATCGGCAGAAATCTCGGTGGACGACTTCCTCTGTACCGTGGAATACGACTATCCGAAGTTCAGGCTCAGGATGCATTGCTTCCTCTGCTCTCTACTGACAGACGGGCTGCACCTAAACGAGCACGAAGCAGCCAAATGGCTCAGCATTGACGAACTGGACTGCGTAAAGTGGCTTCCAGCCGACCTGAAAGTGCTGGAAGAACTGAGAAAGAGACTTTAGAAAACAATAAATATTATGAAAAAGATTGCACTATTTGTAGTAGCACTCTTGGCAATATGCCTGAGTGCAAGTTCACAGATGAAGAAACAGAAGGAGAACAAAGACACGAAAGTGCTGGTAGCTTACTTCTCAGCAACAGGCACAACGAAAGCCGCTGCCCAACAATTGGCGGAAGTGACTGGCGGAACGCTGCACGAAATCAAGCCAGAGCAGCCTTATACAGATGC
>Ga0247610_10006722_pt1 | contig 11907 bp, 5 predicted proteins | sample 174DNAGHGhighgp2_FD_193483 | JGI IMG/M metagenome (GOLD analysis project Ga0247610, IMG submission 193483) | Sheep rumen microbial communities from Palmerston North, Manawatu-Wanganui, New Zealand - 1742 DNA GHGhigh gp2 | ecosystem: Host-associated > Mammals > Digestive system > Stomach > Rumen ...
ACATAAACCCGACATTCATCCGACATAATTCGACATAGATTCGACATAAATCCGTCATATTCTGACTCTTTAAGTAGTCTAAACTCCCCTTTTACCCGTCATACTCTGATACTATCCTCCTAGCAGACTCTTCAATTCTCTAGAGAATTGGAGACTTTAGTCCGTCCAAACTCTCAGAAAGTACGTCACAAACCTTTCAATTCTCTAGAGAATTGAAAGGTCTACTCCCTGTATGCTTCAACTCATCAACCTATATATGCTCACTTTGGCCTATCTAAACACTCATTCTGCATCCATATTTGGCACAATAATCCTGTTTTTATGTCAGATGTATGTCGGATTATGTCGGATGAATGTCGAATAAATGTCAGATGAGCGATGTTGGAAATGTATGTAAACATCACTATATCAGAAAAATAGCAATCCGACTATGTCGAATGTCATTAGTTTTTAGGATTACAGTGCCGGAGCCATCGGCTGGGCACAGATACCCCGTATCGTCTACGGAGCCCCCGACGAGAAGCGAGGCTACCACGACCTGGCGCCCCACGCCTTTCACCCCAAGGCCGTCGTCGAAAGCGGCATCCTTGAAGACGAGTGCCGCCAACTGATGCAAGCTTTCTTCAAGCAAAAGCGATAAAAGATTTACAATTGAGCCAACTCTTCGTCAGAGAGACCCCATTTCTACTATAGTTGTAATACTTGAAAAAGCCCTCCCAAGGTAAAATTCCTCGGAAGGGCTCGGTATAAGAATTTTGTCAGGAATTAGCGTGAGCCGCCTGCCCACCACACATTCTCTGTGAAGATAAACATACCAGCCTCGTTGCCAGAGCCAAACGCAGCAGCCACGTTAGGATTGGAAACCACGTCGCTATCGCCATAAGGCAGACGATACGGCCAGCGATTACCTGTACCACCATTGTTGTTGGGATTCTGCATGGTAACAGGATAATTGCCGTCTGTGTACATAATACGACGCATATCGTTGTAAGTTTCAATCATCTCACCGCGCGTCTGAGCGAGATACTTCTGGATTCGAATCTCCTTCAAGGGGTTTGCTTCAAAGAGTGGTTCAATATCAGACAGATAGGCATTGACATCGTCGCTACTGATCTCATCACCACAGATCTCGAAGTATTCTGCGACATTACTGCTTACAGCAGCTTCGAATGAAGCTTTAGCATCTTTGCCCTGAATGGCCTGTGCTTCAGCAAGGATGAAATAGAGTTCAGACTCACTCATAATAGCAAGATTAGCAGCACCATTCTCCAGCCAGATCGGCTCATTGACGGTCTCAGTGAGAGATGCCAGCTCAGTATCGCCAGGAATACCAATTACATTGCCGCCAAGTGCATTGAAGTTGTAGTAGGGCTCTCGTGGATCGTTACGCTCCAGCATCAGGTCGTCAACCGTCTTACTTGAACCGATATAGTAGCGACTCCACTGATATGCAGACCAGGCGTTGTCGGCAGTCACGCCATTGAAGATGTCAAGATAGAATCCTGCAAAACCACCTGCAATAGCAGCCTGAGCCTCGCTCTCTACCTGACTGATGACACTCTTGTTGCGACCATAGGTATGTAGCAGATAACGAGCTTTCAGAGCATGTCCGAGAGCAAGCCATTTCTGTGTATCACCACCATAGATGATATCCTGCTCGCCAGCATTGCTGCCTCCATTGGAGAGGTTTGAAATACCATCATCAATAAGTTTCAGAATGGCGGTATAGATACTCTCCTGAGAGTCAATCTTCGGAGCAGAGTTCCCCACAATGAAACACTCGCTGAATGGAATGTCTCCATGCAGGTCAGTTAGAACGCCCCAGTTGATGGCTGCCAATAGCTGTGCCATGCCCAGAAGGTCATTCTTCCCCTCGTCAATACCGCCTGCCGAACACTTCTCAATCATCTGAGTCAGATTCATCAGGTTTGAATAAGTGGCATTCCACTCATTATTGAAAGTAGTAGCACCTGCAACCTCTGAAACTACACGTTGCTCGATCTTGAGCAGTTGGTTGTTTCCAGTGCCGAAAAGCTGCTCTGTATAGGATGATACATACCATGCATAAGAACCGTTTACCACAGAATAGGCGGTAGCAACTTCTGCATCTGTGAGCTGGAATTTTGCGCCCACCTTATCTGCTGTCTTGCTGGTCTCGTCCTTGTTGATGCTATCCATGATATCCTCAGAACATGAGCTATACAGCATGGTAGCCAACGCAATGCAAAACAAATATTTTATTTTCATATTCTTTCCTTTTTTCTAATTTGATAATCTATATTCATCCCTGGATTAGAAAGTGATTTTCAGACCACCACCAAAACTAGATGTGCTTGGTACAGAGAAGCGCTCGAAATAACCACTCATGTTGCCGTTACCCTGAGAGTTCTCAGGATCAAGGTCTGGCATCTTTGCCCAAAGCAACACGTTGCGAGCAAAGGCAAATACATTCATATCAATACCGAGGAACTTAGGCAGTTGATAGCCAAGGGTTACATCACGGAGTTTCCAGAAACTTGTATCGAAAATACCTGCCTCTGTGATGTCGTTGTAAGCCATATACCAATCCTGTTTACTTACTTCGATGGTGTTCTTCTGACCTGTGGCCTCGTCGATGCCCTCACCAATCATGGTGCCTTCACGATAGTTGAGGGACTCAGTCGAAGCACCGAACCAGTTCATCGTCAGGATGGTACCTGCGTACATCTTACCACCTTTCTGCCAGTCGATGGTGGCAGAGAGTGACAAGCGCTTGTAGTTGGCCTTCAAATTGAAGCCCATGTTGAAGTCAGGTGCACACTCGCCGATGTTCTCACTGGTGCTTGTTCCCTGAGGCAGACCATCGGCTAACAGCAGCTGTCCGTCATCTGTACGTTTAAAGGCGACACCATAGATATTAGGATATGTGTAACCAGCCTGGGCACGAACCTGAGGCTCAACGAATCCGCCTAACATAATGCTCTCTACCCCTGGGGCCAACTCCTTAACCTTATTTTTAATCTTGGTGAAGTTTACGCCGAGTGAGAGATTATAATCCTTGTTCTCCAAAATGTCGGCATTAAGAGCAAACTCATGAGCCCATGTGGTCATGCGTCCGGCATTGGTACGCAGATACTGGTAGCCTGTAGAACCTGCTGTGGGAACATCGAAAATCTGGTCTTTTATATCCTGATAGCTGGCGGTATACTCCAGACGCAGGCGGTTCTTGAAGAAGTTCAGGTCGATACCAAACTCATAGTTGGTAGTGTTCTGAGGCTTCAGATTGGGATCAAACGACACATAATACGGGACATAGCTCTTTGCACCGCCCATTGGATAGCTGATAGGAGTATAGACATACATGCCGCTTCCGTAAGATGGAGTATAGTAGTAGTTCTCGCGATATGTACCAGCCTGACCAACCTGAGCGTAAGAGGCGCGCAGCTTACCGTAAGAGAGGATGTCACTATCCTTCAAACCAGGAAGTTCTGTGAAAATCCAGCCTAATGATACTGACGGGTAGAAGAACGAGCGGTTATTGCGGGGCATAGTGGAAACTTTATCGTTACGGCCTGTAACAGTCAAGTAAATCTGGTTCTTCCAACTAGCCGACAATTGTCCGAAGAAGCCAAGTGTACGCTCCTGTGAGTGGCTCATACTCCAGTAATCCATGCTTGCTGCATTTTCGATAACTGGCTGACCATACCATGAAAGAGAAGATGCATCATAGTCCCAGGCACGGCTGTAGTCGTGGTTAAACTCATTACCAAGCAAGATACCCAAATCCCACTCCTTCTCAGCACCGAGTTTTGCCATGAAGTTGATGGTAAACAGGTTGTTGAAGATATTGCGCTGAACGCCAAAGTCCTCAACCTCCCCCTTCGTGTTATATGCAGAACCAACTTCTGCGATGGTCATATTATCGGTGGTATACACATCGAGACCAGCCTGCTCGCGGAAAGTCAGTTTATAATTTTCGCCCAATCCAAGGTCTGGAGAAAATTCTACATATGCATTACCGAATACACGGTTAGTATGCTGCTTGAACTCATCGTTGTCTGCCCACCAGTAAGGGTTGTTGAAATTGGTGGCACGATATGATATCTGCTTGGTAGGATCACCAGGAGCGTGTGTCGGGGTGCCTTTCAGATCATATTCTGCGGCAGCACCATAAACGACGTTAACCACACCATGGTTTGCACCAGGTGCAGACTTGATTCTTGTTGAGCTGTAGTTCGCAGAAAAACCAGTTTTCCACTGCTTGTTAATTTCCCAGTCTACTGCGCCACGAGCACCTGTACGCATCATGCCTGTAGAGGGAATGATACCTTCCTGATAAGTGTCGCTGATACCGAAAGAATAACTGACATTGTTAACGCGCTGCGAAATGTTCAAAGTTGCATTCTGAGTAAGACCTGTATTGAAGAAGTCGCCCACATTGTCATGAGTGGTGGGAGTTGCCCATCCGCTAAGACCTGCATTGGCATATTTGGGATTGTAGTATTGCCCGCTATGCATGCCGTCTGCCTGAGTATAGGCATTATCCGTATTGCCGCCATATCTGGGATCATTGGGCAGTTCGGTAATCTTCGGACCCCAAGTAGAAGAAGAACTCGGGTTGTATGCACTCTGACTGCTACCCTGAGCATATACATCCTGATGTTTGTACTTGCGGCTCAGTGTCTGGGCACTGATGTCGGTAGAGAAGGTGATGACAGGCTTGGCAGTATATTTGCTACCACGCTTGGTCGTGATGACGATTACACCGTTAGAAGCGCGGATACCATAAAGGGCCGAAGCTGCCTGACCCTTCAGAACGTTGATACTCTCAATGTCCTCAGGATTAATATCGATGCTACGGTTGGTGAAGTCGGCATTCGTTACAGAGTTACCTGTTGAGAAGTCGGGCGTAGAAGAAATAGGCATACCGTCAACCACATAGAGCGGAGCGTTGTTGCCGTCGAATGAACGGGCACCACGGATAACAATCTGTGCTGATGCACCAGGTGCACCTGACGAAGGACGGATGTTTACGCCAGTCAACTTACCCTGCATGGCACTGGCCAGCGAGGAAGTACCTGCAATGTTCAGATCCTCTGCCTTCAGTTCCTGAGAAGCATAACCCAGGGCCTTCTTGTCACGGCTGATACCCATAGCGGTAACTACTACCTCGTCGAGGGTCTTTGCATCGGCTTTCAGGAAGATGCGCATACCGTTCTTGGCGTTTACGGTCTTGCCCTCATAGCCCAGATAGGTAACCTCCAACTGATTCTTACCCTGAGGCAGAGTTACAGTGAACTTACCATTGACATCTGTCAACATACCCGTACTGGTTCCTAATACCTTAACGGCGGCACCAATGATGGGCTGGCCGTCTTCCTGAGAATACACAGTACCGGTAACTTTGGTTTGAGCCAGCGCACTACCTACACACAGGAAGAGGCTGATCAAAAACATCGTTAGCTTTTTTTCCATAAATTCTCTCTCTTTTGATTAATAAATATAATAATGTGTAAATACATCTAAATTTGTGTCCCACCTCTGCGGCAGAGGTAGCTGAAATCAACGGAAATTAGCTATCTTTGACGTAAAGACAATTCACCCATTTGAAACATGAAGATAAGTATTCATTTTGAAATCCGCGTCAATATCGTTAAGGATGTCGAACATGCGGATAAATCCGTTTCCTGCGCTGAGACAAAACAGGCATTATCAGTTGATTTCTACGAGAAGATGGAGAATGAGATTGAGAAACTGTCGCATCTGCGAAGTTTGTCGACCATTGAGAACTACCGCATGGCACTGCGCTCCTTCAGAGAGTTCCAAAACAGTCACCCTGATGACAAGGTGCTTGACCATGCATTGCTGAAGCAATACGAACTGTGGCTTCGCCAACGCCATGTGAGCCTTAACACCTGTTCATGCTATATGCGGTCACTGCGATCACTGGCCACCAAGATATACGGCGATGATGCAAAATCCTGGTTCAAGGAGGTCTATACGGGCTGCGACACCACCGACAAACGAGCCATTGACGAATCCGACATTGCAAAACTGCGTGGGCTCAAGCTGAAACAGAAGTCCTTTATGTCCATGGTACGTGACCTCTTTCTCTTCAGCTTCTACGCGCTGGGGATGCCTTTCGTCGACCTGGCTTTCCTACGTAAGTCACAAATTGCCGATGGGAAAATCACCTATTATCGCCAAAAGACAGGACAGCGTATCACCATTCCCATTGAACCTTGTATGCAGGATATCATCAATCGTTATCAAAGCGACAATCGAGATTATGTATTCCCACTTCTGAAATCTGGCGACACGCTGCAATGCCAAAAAGCATATCGTACGATGCTGAATAGGTATAACCATACATTGAAAGTATTGGGTGAGAGGGCCGGGGTGTCGCGCCGGCTCACATCATACGTGGCCAGGCATACCTGGGCAAGCATCGCCTATCAGTCAAATGTCGACCTGTCTGTCATCTCGAAAGCACTTGGCCATACGAACCCGCAGCATACCCCAGTCTATATTCAACAGATAAACGACAACCGAGTAAATGAGGCGGTACGCAAGATTCTCACAAAGATATTATGAATCTCTGTGCCTGCCGTCTATGTAGGGGCGAGATGCCGTTCGGGTTGGGAGAAAGTGCCGTCTAAAGTCATGTTCTCCTTGGCTCAAATGTATGTTCGCCTTGACTCAAACGTATGTTCGCCTTGGCTCAAACGCAAAGACCATCCAAAAACCTTGACGGCATAGTACCGGCACACTGACAGCATAGACGGCATAGTTTTTATGTTTTTGTAGTGTGAGATCCAGCCTTTTCAGGGGCATTCAGAAACATAAGTGAGAGTGCCATGAGTTGTTGTATCCTTGCCGAAAGATAGTACATCTGCTCGGCTTTCGGATTGATATAAATCAAGTCGAAAGGCATGAGTCTTTAAAAAATCGTGCAGAAATGTGATTTTTTTATAAAATTATTCGTTTTTTTGAAAGATAAACGGTATTTTTGCAGCCAGAAAGTTTAAAAATCAATAAAATCGCCGTCACTCTGCCGCAGAGGTGGGGCACAAATTTAGATGTATTCACACATTATTATATTTATTAATCAAAAGAGAGAGAATTTATGGAAAAAAGACTAACGTTGTTTTTTGTCAGCCTCTTCCTGTTCGTAGGTAGTGCGCTGGCTCAGACGAAAGTTTCCGGTACTGTGCTCTCACAGGAAGACGGTCAGCCGATTATCGGTGCAGCCGTTAAGGTAGATGGAACAAGTACCGGTATGTTGACTGACGTGAATGGTCGTTTCAGCCTGACTCTTCCTGAGGGAAAGAAGACGCTGACGATCTCTTACCTGGGTTATGAGCCCAAGACCGTGACAGCCAAGAACGGTATGCGCGTCTTCTTGAAGACCGACGCCGCTGCACTCGACGAGGTGATCGTTGTGGCTTACGGTACTCAGAAGAAGTCAGCATTCACAGGTTCTGCCGCTCAGGTAGACGCTAAGGCCATCGAGGCTCACGTTTCTTCAAACGTTGCCAACTCACTGGCCGGTGCCGCCCCTGGTGTGCAGATCATGAGCGATAGTGGTGACCCGACCAACAGCTCACCCACCATCCGTATCCGTGGTATCGGCTCTATGTCGGCTGGTAACAACCCGCTGATCGTGCTCGACGGTATGCCTTACGATGGTAGGCTGAACTCTATCAACCCGAGCGATGTGGAGTCGATGACGGTGCTGAAGGATGCTTCTGCAAGTGCCATCTACGGTGCCCGCGGTGCCAACGGTGTTGTGCTGATCACCACCAAGAAGGGCCGCAACCAGGACGCTGAGATCAAGTTCGACGCCAAGTGGGGTTCTAACAGCCGCCTGATTCCGCAGTACGACGTGATCGACAATCCCGGTCAGTACTACGAGGCTCACTTCCAGCAGCTGTACAACTCGCAGATCTACAACGGCAAGACCGCTGCCGAGGCTTATGCCTTCGCCAACAAGAATCTCTATGACCAGAACAACGGTGGTCTGGGTTACCAGATCTTCACTGTTCCCGACGGTGAGAACCTGATTGGTACCAACCTGAAGCTGAACCCCAACGCTAAGCTGGGTTACACATACAAGGATCCTAAGACCGGTGAGGAATACTACTATACACCTGACGACTGGTACGACGAGGCTTTCCACAACTCATTCCGTCAGGAGTACAACGTCAGCTTCAGCGGTGTGACCGACAAGCTGAACTACTATGCCAGCGCCGGTTACCTGAAGGACGGTGGTGTTGTTAACAACTCTGACATGCAGCGTTATACCGCCCGTCTGAACGTGGACTATCAGGTGAAGAAGTGGTTGAAGATCGGTACCAACATGAGCTACGCCCATCGCGACGCCAACCAGCCCTCTTACTCTTCTTCATGGGGTTCGTCTGGTAACATCTTCTATATCTGTAACATGATCGCCCCCATCTATCCCCTGTATGTTCGTAATGCCGACGGCAGCATCAAGACAGAGGACGGACGCACGGTCTATGACTCAAACAACACGAGCTTCAAGCGCGCTAACTTCGTTGGTAACGCTATCCGCGATAACGAGGTGAACCGCACCAAGTCATATAGTGACGACTTCAACGGTAAGTTCTCAGCCATCTTCACCCCGATCGAGGGTCTGACACTGAGTGCCAACCTCGCCGTTTCTTCACGCAACACTCGTGAGAATGACCTCTATTCTACCTTTGGTAGCGCTTCTGCACAGGACGGTATCGCCGATCTGTATCAGTATCGTTTCTTCAACGTGACCAACCAGTATCTGGCCAACTACCGCACCGACTTCGCCAACAACACCCACCATCTGGATGTGCTGGCCGGTTACGAGCAGTACAAGCTGAAGTACCAGTACATCAATGGCAGCAACGACCACCTCTTCAACCCCTACATCGGTGAGCTTGGCAACGCTGCTGGTACTGATAACAAGCAGATGAACTCATTCACTCAGGAGTATATGACCGAAGGTTTCCTGGGTCGTGTACAGTATGACTACCTCGAGAAGTACTTCGTGAGCGCTTCTTATCGTCGCGACGCTTCAAGCCGTTTCGCTCCCGGACACCGCTGGGGTAACTTCTTCAGCGTAGGTCTCGCTTGGGAAATGTCGAAGGAGAAGTTCCTCAAGGACGTGAAGTGGATCGACATGCTGAAGTTGAAGGCCAGCTATGGTGAGCAGGGTAACGACGCCATCGGTACTGCTGCCGGCTCGCTGAGCTCGACTTCTACATCAGGTTGGTACACCCCGTATGCCGACCAGTATGAGGCTTCTTACGCCAACGGCTACTCACTCGTGCTGAAGTATAAGGGTAACGAGGAGCTGACTTGGGAAAAGTCGAAGGCTTTCAACGTAGGTGTTGACTTCTCACTCTTCAAGGGCCGTCTGACCGGTACCATCGAGTACTTCAACCGCAAGACCTCTGATCTGCTGTACTACAAGCCCGTGCCCCTGTCAGCAGGTAACCCCACCGGTGAGTATCCTACCAACGTAGGTAAGATCACCAACAAGGGTGTTGAGTTCAACGTGGTAGGTACCATCGTGAAGACCAGCGACATCCTCTGGACTGCCAACCTGAACCTGACTCACTACAAGAACACCGTCGACGAGCTCGATGAGTCTGTTCGTGAGAATGGTATCAAATACTCTACTTCTATCATCACCGAGGGCGGCTCGCTCTACGATGCTTACATGTACAAGTTTGCCGGTGTCAACAAGGAGACTGGTGAGGCTATGTACTACTATAAGGAGAAGGATGAGAATGGCAAGGAGACTGGCCGCGACCTGACCACCAGCAACTTCTCACAGGCCGAGAAGTATAACTGCGGCAGCGTGCTGCCTAAGGTTTACGGTGGTTTCGGCACCACGCTCGACATCTACGGCTTCGACCTCTCTGCACAGTTCCAGTTCCAGCTCGGCGGTAAGATCTACGACGGTTCTTATCAGGCCCTGATGCACACTCAGGCTTCTGCAGGCCAGGCTTGGCACAAGGATGCCCTGAAGGCCTGGACGCCCGAGAACCCCAACTCTTGCATCCCCCGCATGGATGGCGACACTCAGGTTGGACAGTCGGCCGTTGACCGCTTCCAGATCAGCTCTAACTATCTGAGCCTGAACAACCTGACGCTGGGTTACACCTTCCCCAAGAAGCTGATTGCCCCGCTGACACTCTCAAATCTGCGTATCTATGTGGCAGGCGAGAATCTGTTCGTATGGTCAAAGCGTAAGGGCCTCGATCCCCGCTACTCACTTGGTATCGGTGGTTACACCAGCGGTTCAGGTCTGAACACGAACTCTTACTCTGCTATGCGTACCATCACAGCCGGTCTGTCCGTATCGTTCTAATGGTAATAAAGTTAAAAGCTAAAAAAGTTAAGAATATGAAGTTCAATAAGATATCAATTCTCGCAGTAGCCGGTGTGCTGACACTCACCGCCTGCGACGACGTGAACAAGCAGGAGCCTGCAGGCGGCATGATCACTCAGGACCAGCTGACGGAGACCTACGGCGCCATCCCTGCCCGTGTGGACGCCACCTTCGCCGGTATGTTCAACATGATGGGTGAGCCTTACGGTGTGTTTGGCACAGGCCGTAGCCGTGCCGACGACTTCGGCTTCGTGATGGCAGCCCTCTCGCAGGATGCCGAGGGTGCCGACTATATCTATCCCAACAGCGGTTACAACTGGTTCTCTACATGCGGTGAGTACACCTCGCGTACACCTAACTACGCTAACCCCTACATCCGCTACGCCATCGTCTACAATCAGATTAAGATTGCCAACGACCTGATCAGCTCACTGGGTGCCAATGAGGACGACGCCAGTAAGAACAAGGTGGCTCAGGCCCGCGCTATCCGCGCCTTCGACTACCTGAACCTCGTGCCTTACTTCCAGTTCAACTACCAGGGTCACCAGAATGATCCCTGCGTGCCCATCGTGACCCCCGAGACGCCCGATCCCGCCAACAACCCCCGCGCTACGGTGCAGGAGTGCTACGACCTGATCATGAGCGACCTCGACGCTGCCATCGCCGTGCTCGGTACCAACCGCGACAGCAAGGCCCACGTCAACAGCAACGTGGCCTATGGTCTGCGTGCCCGCGCCAACCTCTATATGGGTAAGTGGGCCGACGCCGCCGCCGATGCTGCCAAGGCTATGGAGGGCTACACCCCCGCCACTATCGAGGAGGTTAGCACACCTACCTTCGTCGATGCCAGCGAGCATAACTGGATCTGGGGTATCATCCTGACCGACGACCAGGCTCAGGACCGCTATGCCACCAGCGCCTCTTGGCTGTCGAGCTTCTCAGCCAGCGCCTACACGGCCGGTGCTGCCTGCTACGCTATGATCAACAAGATGCTCTACAATAAGATTCCCGCCACCGACGTCCGCAAGGGCTGGTGGGTTGACGAGAACCTCCACTCACCCCTGCTCGCTACCATCACTTGGAATGGTAAGACCGGCGACAACATCGCTCCCCTCTACATCGCTGACGTGAAGGAGCCGTTCGAGCCTTACACCAACGTGAAGTTCGGTATGAAGCGCGGTATCGGTAACACCATCAACGCCAACGACTTCCCCCTGATGCGTGTCGAGGAGATGATCCTGATCCAGGCCGAGGGTCTTGCCAAGAGCGGCAACGAGGCTCAAGCCAAGCAGATTCTCGAGAACTTCGTGAAGACCTATCGTGATCCTTCTTACGACAGCTCGAAGGGTGGCCGTAACCTCGCCGACGAGATCTGGTACCAGCGCCGTGTAGAGCTCTGGGGCGAAGGCTTCTTCATGGCCGACGCCAACCGTCTGCACAAGCCCGTGGTTCGCTTCAAGGACAATGCCGAGAGCACCAACGAGCCTGATGCCTTCCGCTTCAACATCGATCCCGATGATCCCTGGCTGCTCATG
>Ga0247610_10006723_pt1 | contig 11906 bp, 9 predicted proteins | sample 174DNAGHGhighgp2_FD_193483 | JGI IMG/M metagenome (GOLD analysis project Ga0247610, IMG submission 193483) | Sheep rumen microbial communities from Palmerston North, Manawatu-Wanganui, New Zealand - 1742 DNA GHGhigh gp2 | ecosystem: Host-associated > Mammals > Digestive system > Stomach > Rumen ...
CGAAATCGGAATCCTCTACAACATGGTCATGCAGAACAAAAAAGACCTTGAAGAGCTCAAACAACTCCTGTCCGGCTACCACGATGACGCCATTCCTGCACAGCATATTCCGAGCGGAACGACGCCGACCATTACCATCACACCCGCGGAAACACCCTCACGCAAACACATCGAGGCGGACGAAGATATCGACGGAGGCTCGCTTCGCGTCGAGGAAAGCGAGAAAGACCTGATTCGCAAAGCGCTCACGCTGACTAACGGCAACAGGAAAGAAGCTGCAGCCAGACTCGGACTATCGGAAAGAACGTTATACCGCAAAATCAAAGAATATGACTTGTAAGGGAAAATTTCGGCTATTGATTGTCGGTCTGTCAGCACACATCGTGTGCGGTCTGCTGCTTGTCTTAACAAGCTGCAGCATCAGCTATAAATTCAACGGTGCAAACATCAATTATCAGACCACACACTCGATCTCCATTGCCGATTTCCCGAACAACGCGCCGATGGTCAATCCTACCCTGAGCAACAACCTTACGGAAGGAATACGCGATATATTCCAGCGCCAGACAAGACTGCAAGTACTTCGTAAAGGCGGAGACCTGGAACTTGAAGGCGAAATAATAGGATATGATATATCGCAAGGCGCAATCTCGGCAGAAAGCTATGCCTCGGAAAGCAAACTGACCATACGCGTCTCTGTCCGGTTTACCAACAACAGCTATCCGGAAGAGTCCTTTGACAAGACTTATTCGGCATACCAGACTTTCGACGCCAGCAAACTGCTGTCCGATGTGCAGGACGAACTTTGCGCCGTTATGATACAGGAAATAGCCGAAAATATATACAATGATACCGTTGCTAAGTGGTGAAATAGTCGTTTTTTTGCAAAATATTTGCATATATCAAAAAAAAGCAGTATCTTTGCACCCGATTTTGAAAAAACTGATATATTGGCCCGATAAAAGGTAAATCGGTCTGTCAGTCCGAAGGACGGTCTGTCAGCGTAGCGGTCTATCAGAGAAACAGTCTTTTATAGAAAATCTTTAATTTATATAAACAATATGTACATTTTTATTACAATCTTAATTGTTATTGCCGCTATCTTGCTTACGCTTCTGGTTTTGGTACAGAACAGCAAAGGCGGTGGATTGGCTGCCGGATTTGCAAGCGGCAACCAAGTGATGGGAGCACCCAAAACGGCTGACTTTTTGGAGAAAGCCACTTGGACACTTGTTGCACTCATCGTAGTTTTCAGTATCGCAGCCGTTGGATTCAATGCCGGACGTCAAGCAGTTGCAGAAGAGCAATCGGCAGTTGTTGTGGACGAACCCGCTCCTGCTCTGGATGCCGCTCCTGTTGAGGCTCCCGAAGCTGAAAAGGATGAGTAATCACAGTCGAAACAACAAAATAAGAGGGTGTGTCAAAACAATTTGGCGCACCTTCTTATTTGTATTTCATTTTACCGCACCATAACCGCACTTAAACCGCACTCAAACCGCACTCAAACCGCGGTATTGGGAAATGCATAATTTTGGGAGAATATAAACAACCCCGCAACAAGTGCGAGGTTGTATATCCTGTCTTCGCCCATAGGCGAGAAGTTTATTTCTGCTCAGTGCTTAGCCGCCAATGACTTCGCCGGGACCTAAGTTTTCAGTACCCTGTCCACTATTATGAAGGCTTCCAGGGGTGCCGGGACTTCCTGCCAAAACGATTGTACTCGGCATTAACTGCGTCAAAACAACGCTCGGTATTTCATATGTCTTTTTCTCTGCCGCAAGGGCGCGATTATTTTCAATTTTCATAACTGCTAACTTTTTAAGATTTAACATTTAAACTATTTGACGTGCGTTAGCACTTATTTTACCAACTTACCTGTTGCGTCGTACATCTTCTCACCGCGGAGGATGAACAGTTGACCATTAACAAGTACTTTTGTACATTGAACATTGTCACCGTGTACATTGTCAACGCCTGTTGCCGTTTGCTCGCCATGTACACCCATCGTTATACGACGGCGCCCCGGAGCAGGAGATGCACTCACATATGCAGGTACAACTGCCATATGCAGATATGCGCGATAGTCCCCGACATATACATTGTCCGAATTGACTAAGTACAACTCGTTGTTGTAGATGATGTAGTTGTTAGCATCTTTAGCAATTTGAGCCTTGCTGAACGAACCAACCAAACCGTTGTTGCCTTCTGTTAACGGAGCAAGTACAGCGTCGCCTTCATAAACAACCTCTAATTTGTCAGCCGTTGCATAGAAGATATACGGACGACCTGCATCCAATACACCTTCCACATCTTCAAGAATAACGTCTGAGCCATTTTGAGCTTTGCTGACTACTCTCCAAATCGAAGCTCCGCGCACATAGACCACTTTCTTATTCAGACACATCGTGTAGTATTCACTGGAATTCAGACCTGAACGCACTTCTGTCCAGTTCAGTTCCGGGAATTCAATGGAAATGGCATTTGTAGCAAATGTCCACGTAAAGGTGTAGTCTCCCGAAACATCCGCCGTCAAACTCATATTCTCGCCTTCATAATCGATGCCCTCTGTTCCTGTGTATCCACGATGATACCAATATCCGTTGGAACGCCAGTCGCCTCCATTCAGTTTGATTTTGAATTCGTAAGAACCAGCCGGCAGATTCTTCGTCAAAGAGGCGGACAGACCGTCAGGTGCAAGAGTGAACGCATCTAAGCTTGCCCAATCATCCCATGTACCATTAATCTCAGCCGTTTGCGCAATAACTACATCACCCGTCTTTGTAGCTGACGCACTTATTTCATTGCCTTCATTAGCCGGATCGAAAATTATGCTGATGGTATATATTCCAGCCTCCGGAATATTGAGTACATAATTACTTGCCGGCCAAGACTGAGCCCAAGCGTGCTCCTTTACCACCTTAAATGACACATTGCCGGACGGTAATTCCACATTCGTTTTTTCTAACTTATAAACTCCGCCGTCAAGAACCATGTCGTTAGCTGTATTCGTTGCATCCCATTCGGTTCCGAAAACGGTTTGTGCTCCTGCAACGGTATAACTGGGGACATAAGTGCTCCAACTATAAGTTATACCATCCGTGCTGACAATCATGTTCTGACCTTCCGTAGGCAGAGTTATACATTTTACAAAACTCCAACCAGAAGCAATGCTTTTGAACAAATTGCTATTTGCCGTCAGGATTAAATCCGAAGACAAAGTTTTGGCGGCTATCGCACTGGCATCTTCCTGCCATGTTCCGTCAAACATATTGAAATCGTATCCATATCCACGGAAGTCATAATAAATCGTTGTTCCCGCCGGGAATGTAAAGGAAGGTTCAGGCTCAACCGGCTCTTCAGGATACTCAACCGACAACGTGTTCGTTGCAAAAGTCCAGGTAAAAGTATATTCACCGGAAGCATCAGCTGCAAAACTCAGGTTTCCTGAACCGCTTTCTACCACGTGCGAAGGATTTGCCCTGTTGAAAGCAGCTCCATTGGATGTCCAGTTGCCGCCACCTCCGATACGCATTCCGAACTCATAGTTTCCTAAACCGATATTCATCGTAAGAGAAGCCGTTGCATTGCCTTCTGCTACCGCAAAGTTCTCTGTATCAGCCCAACTACCGGTGAAATTTCCATGCATGGCAATAGTAGGTATAACCACTGCATCTTCCGTTTTGGAAGCTTCGGCACTAACTGTGCAAGAGGATGGATCAAACGTAATGGAAATCGTGTATTTCCCGCTTTCGGCAATCGCGAGATTGTAATTGTCTTTCGGGAATGCTACATCCCATCCATGAGCGGCACACACTTTAAACAGCACGGCACCGGCGGATAATTCGACTTCTTCTTTCTCAAACTTGTAAACACTACCTTCAAGAACCATGTCGTTGGCAGCAAGACTTGGAGTCCATGCCGTTCCGAAAACTGCTGTATTGTCTCCTGCTACGGTAAATGTAGTCGTAGCACAAGCTTTTACGGCATTATCATTGGGATTATACGTAATAATAACCCAGCAAGCACCGGCAGGGATCTCCAAGACATAATTATCATTGGGATAAGCTGTGCCCCATCCATGATCCTTGCACACCTTGAATTCAATAGAGGTATTAGAACTGTAATTAACATTTTTTGCAAAAACGTACAATCCGCCAACAAGTGTCATGTCATTTGCTGAGTTGTCAGGATTCCAAGTGGAACCCAAGAGGGTTGCATCACTTCCTGCTACAGTATAAGTAGCGCCTTGAACAACCATCATGCTACCCGTCACTATCAGGGCAGCGAGAAGAGTAAGAAATTTTTTCATGATAATTAAATTTTAGTTTATAAATATTGAGAGTTATACTCACGCAATACAATTAAAGAAAGAGAATTGTGTTATCCGAACTCCGTGTAATAACGTTCAATTTGTGCTTTGAAGGTTGGAATATCCTGCGTTAATGTCGCCCAGAGCATCTCTTTGCTAATATGAATGTAATCGTGTACCAACACATTTCGCATACTAACGATTGGCCGCCAATTCACTTCCTTATGAGAGTCTCTAAATTCATGGGTCAGCAAATTCGCAGCTTCTCCAATAATCTCGATCTGTTTTACCAAGCCATAATACAGCAAAGGAGTATTTAGCAACTCTTCCTTTGGATAAGTTGCCATGCCGTTCTCTATCACGCCAATAGCATCTAATATATGCACCAAGCGCTCTTTGTCTCTACTATGCTCTCTCATAGATTAATACTTTATCGCGATTTGCAGACTCTTGTGCAAAAGGAAGAAGTTCCCTGCTTTCCACTAAATCGACCTCACGTTGCAGCAAGTCCTGCAAATCCAACTTCATATTCACATATTGGAACAAACCGACGGGCTTTGTTTTGTCCAAATCCACCAATATATCAATGTCGCTTTCTTTAGTCTCCTCGCCACGCGAACAAGAGCCGAACAAGTAGGCTCGTTCGATAGGCTGCGAAGCAAAGAACCTCTGCATCATCGGAATCATATTGGCAACTTCTGCACTTGGCATTTTGGCATTATTTCCATTTCGGCTGCAAAGGTACAACAAAATTATTACATATCCAAATTTTGGGGCAAAATAATTAAAAATGCGTGCATATTTTTAAGATTTTGGCTTAAAAAACAACAAAACAACCCCGCACATTCATGCGAGGTTGTTCTTCGTGTCTCTGCCCGTAGGCGTGAGTTTATCTTGCAGAGTTTGTTAATCCGGAATAAAGGATCCTCCGCCACCTCCACCTAAGTCAATGTTTCCAGAGCCTCCACTTACACAAATTATCACACTCGGCATCATCTGCGTCAAAACAACGCTCGGTATTTCATATGTCTTTTTCTCTGCCGCAAGGGCGCGATTGTTTTCAATTTTCATAATTCTACAGTTTTAATTGTTATTACTATTTCTTAAAAGGCAATTCTTCTTTAGGAGTGATATAATCCATTGCTTTTTTATCGCTAATTACAGAATGTCCCAATCGGTGCTCGATATCTGCTCGTGCATTACGTGCCACCTCAGCACCTTCTTTGGCTACATGAGCTGTTTCCACGATTCCTTCCGGATTGCGTTCCTTGCTCAAGTCAGTAGCCGTCTGTTCGGCTAAAGCGTTCAGCAGCAGTTCCATGTTCGTCATGTTGTCACGCAGATTCTGGTCGGTAAGACCTTTGTGCTTTTTGTATTCGCGTGTGGTCATTCCGCTCCAAATCTTACTCATCAGGTCTGTGAGTTGTGCGTATTGACTTTCTTCGGTCACACCGCTGCGCTTCCACTCGTCTGTCAGTCCTTTACGAATCTCGATGGTCTTAATTTGTTGGTTAATCCAATTCTCTGAGTATCCTAACCGACGATAGTCCTTAACTGCCTGTTCGATACTCTGTTCGGGATCCTGCATCTGACGAATACGCTCTGCTCCTACTTGCGCTAACCACTGTTTGAATGGCTCTGCTTTCTTGGAAGGAATCGACTGGATGACGCGCAGAAGTTGCTCTGTGTCAGCCACATCGGTAAGACGTTGCTTGCCATCTGCTGCCGTCAGTTTCAACTGGTGACAATTTGTCACCGTTTGATTTCCCTCTTCAATTAGACGTTGTTTAAGCTTATTCCAATACTTGCGTCCATCAACGCTTTCCGTTAATACCTGAACAACATCAACGATAGAGAAATAGTACTTCTCTTGCACATCATCCCATACGACTCGTATCCGCAAGGATTCAAACAGTTTTATTGCTTCGAGCTCAGCCATTCTGTTTTGGCAACAAATTCGGTCAATTGTGATTTTTGAGCTTTTGGTGCAGGGTACATATTGTACCCCACACCATTCACTCATTCACTCCTTCTTTCTTTATTTTACCAAACGTCCTGTAGCGTCGAACATCTTCTCGCCACGGAGGATGAACAATTGACCGTTGATGAGTACCTTTGTACATTGTACATTGTCGCCTTGTACATTGTCAACGTCTGTTGCCGTTTGCTCACTCTGAACACCCATCGAAATACGACGGCGTCCCGGAGCCGGAGCGACTGCGCCACGGCTCGGTACTGTGGCGTTAATCAGTATGTAGCAACGCTCGCTCGGAAGCATAGTACCGCTTTGATTGATACGAACCACCTTATTGCCATGGATAACGAATGTATTATCGCCGGCTGAATTATATTCTGCAACATACGGGAGTTCCCATGAACTTGTACCAATATATCCGTGGAAGCCATTTTCACCTTCACCGGCAGCCTCCAGAACAGCGCCTGTCTTAATACCGCGAATCTCAGTTGCGTTAGCGATGAAGAAGTACGGTTTACCTGCTTCCAACGTAGTACCACTAATTGCATCGAAGTGCATATTGAACGGTTTACCATCTTTCTCCTCAAGGTAAGCAATTTGGAAGAATTCTGCACCTTCTACATTCTCTACATCTTGCTTCGGACAGAGCGTTCCCCACTTGCCATTGCTCAACTCACCACGAATGAGGTCTTTCTCTACCACTTGCGGAACGTATAGAGTGATAGCTGTTTGTCCACTTGCATAGCAAGAGAATATATTAGAACTTGTATTCAACTTCAATTGATTGTTCGAGTTGGTTCCATTTGCTGTTGCGCTGCTAACACTCAATGTCCACTTAGCATTGTCATCCACCTCATCTTGACTTCTCAAGTAATTCTTGCTTGACGATGCTGCATAGAGATACTTGCCATTCGAAGCACGAAGAGCATATTTACCACCTTCTTGAGCCACGACAGTAAATGCCATCGTATTTTCACCTGGAGTGAAGACATCTCCGTCCATAGAACCTTCTACAGCAGTACGGTTGTTATCAGTTTGAGCCCCAATAGCATATCTCTTAGAACTCTTGAAACCTGTAATAAGCACTTGCATTCCATCAGCAATCTCCGTTGCAGCTACCCACTTAGAAGATGTGCTAACCGGAGTTTCTTCTGCTTCCGGTGCCTTAACTGTCAGATTGATAGTCACCACCTTGTCTGCTGCTACACCTGCGTTGTCTGAGATAGTTACCGTTGCGACATATGCACCGACAGTAGCCGTACTTACAACCGAAACATTGATTTCGTCACCATTAACAAGAGCAGTTTTGCTAATGTTGAATGCTTCAGGATTAGTGCCGCCGAGAACTGCAGTAGCAGATGCAACGCTCTTTAGAGAAACTGTGATTGTTTTTGCGGCAGGTAACGCATCATCTTTAGTAACCGTAAAGTTTACATAATTAGCCGGTTGCGTTGTGATTTCCGGTGTTGCAGAAACAACATTCAAACCATTTACTACTAAGTTTGCGGATTTGTCACCTACAGTGGCTGTAACCGTTACAGAAGTTGTACCTGTCGTGAGATTAGCAGGATCGAAACTCCACTCAATATCTTTTGCTGCTACAGCCACAGGCTCTTGGTCAACATCATTCAATGTATAGATAGCATTTACGCCCAAACCGGCAGGATCAAATTCATCACCATCTTCATACTCAAGTTCGGTTGCTTCACCGGTAATAGAAATGCTCTTAAGTACCGGTACAACGCCACCAACTTGGTTCACGCCGAAGAGCAAGAAACGTTTACCTGCAGTTGCGGTAATGGTCAGTTCAATAGCATCAGTATTGCCGCTCAGACTAAGTGCATAATAAGCATCGGTCTGCGGAGTGGAACCCTCTGCCAATGTGAACGGTGAGCTGCTAGCGAAGCCAGCGTTTCTATTAAGGGTTATAGAAGCCGGAGTAACCGTAACACCTGCAGGAGCTGTAATACTCAAGGTTACATCTTCACTATTCCAACCATAAGCATGGAGATGCAGTTCGGTTGCCTGAGCAGGGATATTAAGAGTCGCCGTACCCGCAGCACTACCGGAACCAGCCTTGATAGCAGCATACTCAGTTTCTTCACCATAGAATTTAACCTTAGCACCGGTTACATCGTCCAAGTTGCTGGTCCAAGTAGTAGCCCATGGCGAGAGCGGAGCGGCAGAACCAACGGTCAGACCGTTTACTACAAAAGCATCACTGGTAAAGCCGGCAGCTGTAGCGGTTACAGAAACGGAAGTTGTTCCCTCGGTGAGAGGATCCGGATCAAATGCCCAAACAATATCTTCGGTAATAGGAGCAGTAGAAGCATCGGTATATGTTCCGGTAACGGTCAATCCAGTAGGATCGAAGTGTTGACCATCTGTATATTCCAAAACGCTTGCAGTACCGGAAACAGCAATGCTCTCCAAAACAATACCACCTTCTTGGTTCACGCCAAAGAGTACGAAACGCTTGCCACTGGTAGCAGAAATGGTCAGTGCTACCGGCTCTGAATTACCACTCAGACTAACCACAAAATAAGCATCATATTGCGGAGTAGAAGCCTCTGCCAATGTGAACGGCGAATTTTCTTTAATACCAGAGTTCTTGTAGATAGCAATTGCTGTCGAAGGAGTAACCGTTACACCGGCAGGTGCAGAAACTGTTAATTCTACGGTTTCGCTATACCAGCTATATGCATGGAAGTGCAATTTGGTTGCTTGTGCAGGAACGTTTACAACTACTGCACCTGCTGCACTACCGGTACCAGCCTTGATAGCAGCATATTCTGTCTCCTCACCATCAAATTTTACTTTTGCTGCAGAAGCACTTGTGCCACCTTCTGTACTCAAAGTAATATTGCTTGTATAAGTTGTTGCCCATGGTGAGAGCGGTGAAACGGTAACTGTGCACTCTTTATAGATAGAAGCATCTTCATCAGAAGCTGCACGAATTACTGCGGTTCCTTCTGCAATACCGGTTACAACACCATCCGCAACAGAAGCCTTGTCACTTCCTGATTGAACGCTCCAAACAATAGTCTTGTTGTTTGCAGTTGACGGTTCAACAGACGCGTGTAAGGTAACCTTTGCTCCAACAGCAACGGAAGCTGTGCTTTCTGTTAAGTTAATGCCAGTTACAGGGATAGTAGGACGAACCAAAGAAACCAAGTAATCACCCGTAGCATTATTATCAAATTCCCAAATATCTGTTGTGCTATTTGTGAAATGTTTCAATACACCATATCCAATAACCTGGTCGCCTTCTCGAACATCATCTGCAGCGGTAAACGCCGTGAGTGATTCATCATAAATACCCTTACACCTGAAGAGTTCAAACTCGTTATCTGCGTCTGCGTCCTTAATGTAAATATCAAGTGTTCCGTTAGTCGAATTGAAGTTCTCTACTTTATAAACAACACCTTCAATATAAATAGGATCAGTTAACTGATATACCAGAGGTTCTGCTGCATAACCGAGAGCTGTTGCTACCGAATAAGCTGTCTCCTTCGTATTTTCAATAGGAGTCAACGAAGTTGCTGCTTGCTGATAGTATGTCAAATAGCAACCTTCATCCAATTCGTATGTAGAACTAAATTTCTTCAAAGCACCAACAGCAGTTACTTCGTCACCGGCACCAAGGTAAGCACTTTCAAAAGCAACATTATTAAGGTCTTTTGCTTTGTAGAATTGGAAACCGTTCGTTAAAGTAACCGTGAAGTTAGTAGAATTCTGTGACAAGACTAAACCATTAACATGAGCGTTCAGCGTGCAGCCCAAATCAATCAAAGCCTTTGCGGAAGCCTCGGTTAGAGGATCCTCAGCAGTACCTGCCTGCTCAGCTACATATACTATATATTTAGCCGAACCGGCCTTGAAGTTCTCTGTCTCAAGAGACGAAGCAGTAATCTCAGCCTTACCAGCAGCCTTGATTGTCAAAGCACCTGTAGTTGTATTTACTGCCACTACATCAGCATCACTACTTGCATAAGTAACAGTACCATCAAAGCCATCAGCCGTGCTCAAAGTCGGTGTTGCAAGAGATCCATTAGCCTTAACCAAGTAGGCCGATGTTTCAAATGCCAAACCAGCAGAAGGTTTAACAGCACCATCAACTTTCTTGTAGAGTTGGATAACTTGTTGATCAGAGCCAAAATAACGGAAACGATCTTGTCCCGAAGAACTATTATATCTAAACTTTTTACTGTTACAGGTTATTGTTACCGCACTATTCTCGTAAGCGAGAGTATTTGCTACGCCTGCGTCTACAAACTTAATACCATTGCTATTACCATTATTTTGGATATACTTCCCATCATTAGTACCTCCGTTGACTTGGATAGAATAGCCACCTGTCATCTCTGCAATCGTTACAGAAGCCGTGCCTTCCGGTTGTGCAATAATACCTGCGGTAATCTCTGCCTCTACATAACAATTTGAAGCCTCCTCACCTGTCCATACACGAGCGGTAGATGCATTTGGTTCATAAACGATCAGATACTCTCCAGACCAGCCGCCCTCCGGAGCTTCTACGACTTTCTCATAGTTTACAGCAGCAGGAGCTTCTGTTACAGTAAGACCATTTACGGTAAATTCTTCACTTGTAATCTCGCTAACAGTTGCTGTTACACCAATAGAAGTTTGGTTAAGAGCAAGAGTTTGCGAAGGATTGTATGCCCAAGTAATACCAGAAGTAAAAGTCTGCTGAGAAGCATCGCTATACGTACCGGTTACTGTCAAACCTGCAGGATCAAAATTCTGGCCGGCATAATATTCAGTTTTAGTCGGTGTGCCAGAAACAGCTACACTTGACAATGTCTTGGTAGAGCCACCTGAAGAATAAGTAACCGTAATGGAACTAATTTTTACAGTAGCGCCACCAGTAAAAGACACTGACTCAGCGTTACCAGTCCAAGTATTGCTAGAAAGAGTTCCCTCAGATGCAGTTCCCACACTACCGCTAGTCATCACAAAATCTATTTGAGAAATAGTATTTCCTGATTCCACAGAAAGGGTCATAACATCATTAGTATAATACCTTACTATTCCTGAACTAGTATAAAACCCAGGCGAAGTAGAGCCTCCAGTTTTTGTTACTTGACATGTTACACCATCAAATACTTTTGAAACCGATTGTCCTGCGGTGGAAACCACCTCTTTTGTGCTGACAGAATTCAGCACGGCCTGTGTGTCTGCCCACACTTGCCCGATGCTGAGGACTGCCATCAGCAAACAGGCGAAAAAAAGTTTTAATTTTTTCATAATGTTTGAGATTTTTAGTTAAACAAAAAGGTTAATTTATAATCGTTTGATTTGTTATAATCTGGCTTTGATCGTTTTAATCTGCGAGGAATCCATTTGCGTAAAGGCGAAAAGGCGTTTGCCTGCATCTTTGAGCGATGCGCCTATTAAATAAATCGTTTCTTCGTCAATGATTAAAAATCTGTCGTGGCAAATGGATGTCGTATGGAGCGCCAAACCTTTATACTGCACGTTGAAATTCTTCTCTGCCAACTGTAATGCACTCGAAATGTCCTTCGTGTAAATATCTACTTGTACTCCTTCCTGTTTCGGACTCATCATCGTCAAAACCGATTCATCCACGTAATTATCAATCAA
>Ga0247610_10006726_pt1 | contig 11904 bp, 8 predicted proteins | sample 174DNAGHGhighgp2_FD_193483 | JGI IMG/M metagenome (GOLD analysis project Ga0247610, IMG submission 193483) | Sheep rumen microbial communities from Palmerston North, Manawatu-Wanganui, New Zealand - 1742 DNA GHGhigh gp2 | ecosystem: Host-associated > Mammals > Digestive system > Stomach > Rumen ...
ATAAATCTCTTCCCAAGTGAGACCTTTCTTTCCATATTCATCATCGTAACATCCACCAATTTTATTGGTTATTCCCTTAAATGGTGCTGTACCAGGACCTTGACGCATGAAGTTCTCAATGGTATAATTAATTTCGTAATCCTGTGCCATGTTAACTTTTTCTGCGTCCGAATATTTATCGTAATTCTGAGCATGCTTATTACAATGATCAAACAGGATATGCAAAGCTTCATGAATAAGTACGAATTCAAGATACAAAGGACCTTTATCTTCATCAAGGTTGATAAGATATTCAGCAAATGCTGGATTTATGAAGATTGATACACCGTCTGTAGCCATTGTAGGTACATATGGACTGTCAGTATAAATTATATCCTTGTGTTTCATAATTCTCTCAACACTTGGGAAATACTGAGCAAGGTCCTGCATTACAGCCTCAACAACCATTACAACGGTATCGATATCAACTATCGATCCATCTTTCTTCACCCAAACAGGATTTCCAGACTGAGCTTCATTCAGCCTGGAAACCATCTTTTTCTTTGTATATTTTACAACGTACATAGTAATTATACTAGTTCGTTTTTGGCAATTACATCTTCCTTATAGTTTGCGGCATCGGCATACGGTCCAGTCGTTGACTTCAAATCAACACCAAATTCAAACCCGAACATTGTGCTAATTGTCTTGAATCTGTTCAGGTTGAACTGACCACCATCATAACAACAAGCCTCAAGGAACTGCATGAAGTGTAATGCTGCATCTGGAGAAACACCATTTTCAAGACCACCAGGATAACATTCCTTCAGAAGAGGGAATATGTGATTTGTGAAATATTCCTCAATGTTGCTTGAATTCAGTTTCTGTTGTTTGATGATTTCATATTTTGCATTATCACCCTTTGTCCAGACATTCTCTGCATCCTCTGGCTTGAATAATGAGAACTGTGCTACGAATGTTGCGAATCTCTTTGCGACATCTCCACCTACAATACCAGCAGCTGCATCTGCAAGAACATTCTTAGGCATAGAAGAAATGCTTGGATACTTCTTTCCAAACTTATTATCAAGATATTGATCGATCAATGTCTCACTAAGTGCTTCCCATGTACGTGGGTTTGCAGTACCCTTCTCTCCGTTAAGTTCTCCTGTTGGATGTGACCACATCTCATAGAAATCTCCAAATTCCTTTGGATCTCTCTTAATTTCGCTTTCTATATATGTAACAATATCTGTCAATACATTCTTACGTCCAGGTCTGTGATCTGATTCCTGTTTTGCCCATGCAAGCCAGTCCTTTGGATCTGGAACGAAGTTACAGTGGTTGAAACGTGTCTTTGATGCACCCTCGAAGGAAAGTGCCTCAGCACCACCTCTACGGCTCATATCAGACTTACGGTTAGCAGCACAAACGATAACCCATCTGTCACCGAACCTTAATGTTGAGTTAGAACCAATTTCACGTGTTGTAGGAGCCTGCATAAGTGCATCCATACCAGCCTGTGTCATACGAGAATATTCATCAATGAAGAATATACCACCAGGTCCGTTCTGAATTACAGAATTTCCATTCTCGTCTGTAACCAGGCCACCACCGTTTGCGATAGCATTTAAAAGTTCTGGATCGGCTTCTTCACTTGTTGGATTATATACAGGCAACCAGTTCTTTGGAAGATCCTTGATTACTGTACTTGTAGCACCCTTGAAATCGTCATTGTCAGTTTCTTCTGCGCTATCATTAGCATTGAGTGTTCTAACGATTGTTGCTGGCATAGTGAAATCATCTGGACCAACATTACCACCATTTATAGAAATAATAGTGATTGTTTCTCCTGTTTCATTCTTAACGATGTCTCTCAATGAACGGATAATACTTGTCTTACCGATACCAGGAGCACCCCAGATAAACAGAGGAAGACCTTTTGGTTTTCTTCCTTCCCTGCGACTCATGTATTCGTTACCGATATAATTAACGATTTGTTCCTGTGTCCAGTTGCAGAATGTACCTTTCAGAGAAATCTTTTCAGACTTTGCAAGATGGTTATCTTCGGCTTCAAACAATGTCTCAAGAAGACTACTTGAATAATCTGTTTTTTCTGATTCGTTTGTTTCACCTTCATCACCGAATTGAATTGCACCATCATATACACCCTGGAATCTGAAATTCTCTACAGCCTCTGGCTTGATACCAAGTTCATCACAAAGTTCAATTGTTCCAGAACCAGGTACATAGTTTACACATGATGTATTTTTAGCACCCTCCATAGCATTAATTGGGTGAATTGCTGGAAGAAGCTGATCTCTATCACCATTAAAGAAAACAAAACCTTCAACAGAGAAAGCACTAACGATGAATTCCTTTACTTTCTTTGCAATCTCAGCTGCCTTTTCAGCAAATTTCTTTCCATATTTGCTGACATTCTTTGCAACGTTTCCGATTGTATCGAGAACACCCTCGTCGATTTTGTCAAGGTGTGTTACCCTATTCTTGGGTACATTCTGTACAACACCGTTATTAAAGCGTACAATATAATCACCAGCACTCTCATTGAGTACTTCGCAGTTAACTGTGTTGTTGCTATTTTTCAAATGATACTTAGCCATTTCTATATTGTAATTTTTTATTAATCTTTTACTTTAGGAAAAACCCAGCTGAATAAAGTATTCTCCTTCATGATATCAACAAGGTTGTTTACGAATTTGTCCTTCTCTGTATTACCGAATGAAATATGACTTGCATTAAGTAAACCGTAAAGGAAAGTCTTGAAATTCTTTTCGTTCTCTCCAGACTCCCAACCAATCTTGTTAAGATAAGCTACAATGTTCTTAGCAAAAGTCTTACATTGTGTATTATCTGGTGAATATGAAAGATTGTCTATTTTATCAAAAGCTAACTTTATTGCAGCATACATCTCATCTGTTCTATTAACAACAGCCTCGAAAAGCTTCTTACCGAATCTTTTTCTAATTTTCTCGCTTTCATCGATTATGTTGATATTAATTTCACCACCATTTTCTGCAATCTCTTTATTAATCAATATTAATTGTTGATTAACACCTTTCATATCGTTATTGAAAAGATTCTTCCTTGCATTCTTCTTGTTTGCAAGTTCAATCAACTGCATGTTTATCTGTATAAGCTTAGACCTATTTGCTGCAGCTTGATCATCATTCTCAGGCTGAACATTATCTATGTTAGCCTTCTGATTCTGTAAAGCAGTAATCTGATCGTTCAATACCTTGATGTCGGCATTGTACGTATTCTTCAGGATATTCTTCCTGTTAGTCAGCTGAACAACCTGATTATCAAGTTCAGTTGTATCAGTATTGGTATTCACAGTCTGATTCTGATCATTAGTCTCCTGGCTGTTACCATTACTATCATTACCGTCCTGAATTTCGTCGGCTTCTGTTATCTTTTTATTATAAAACTTAACCTTCATTATAGGAATTATCAAAGTCTTTCATTATTTATCTGAAAATAAAGCATATCAAACAAATAAATATTGAAAGAAAATGCTCTATTTATGAGAACATGTCCAACTTGCCCTAAGACACAAACTAATATAAAAGAGGTTGATCCAGAAATAAGAGGTGATCAATCAATGTTAGTTACATCAATCAGGAAAGCACCTGGAAGAAAATCGTCAAGATTAATAAAACTATAAACTGGAACCTCATTAGGCTCCAGTTTTTCTTATGCAACGACCTGAATTTCAGACAATAGGAAAGATTTAAGTTTACCAGACGGTTCAAGCTTGAAAACAAACTTGTTAGGATTTATTTCAAGCATAGGAACACCATCATACTCAACACCATCCTTAGTAAATGTAAGAGAACCTCTATCAACCTCATTTGTTTTTAACTCATCCTTCAACGCAGCATACAGAGTTTTTGGCTGAACTTTTTGAAGTATAGCATCTTCTTGTTCAACATTAAATTCCTCACTGTCAGGATCATCAAGATCAATATTATGATTCTCAGGATCAAGATCCTGGATTATTTCCTCATCTGTGATTTCATCTTCAGAATCTAAAAAGTCGTCGTAATAAATTTTACGCATGATTTTCTTATTCGTTGGTTTGGTCTATTTATCAAAGTATTATGCGTTCAATTTTGCAATTTTTTCAGCAGACTCATCTTTTGATATACCATATATTGTATCATGGAAAAGTTTATTGAACTTACCTTTCTTTGCATCCCTTAAATAACTTGCATATATTGCCCTTCGTTGACTGTGGTTAACCAGTATCTGAGAATTCCTTATATAGTTCTGTAGAAGTATCTCTGCCTGGTTCTTAGGATTAAGGAAATATTTCTTTCTTTCTTCGATCTGTGCCTCTGTAAGAGCATCATTATTTAACTCAGCAAATGTCATGTTATCATCTGCACCAAGCAATGTTGGTGATGAAGATTCCTGTTGTACTCCATATTCTGATTCATTCAGAAGAGATCCTCCACCAAGCAGAGATTCCTCCTGATTCAGTAAACTATCCGTTTTTTGCATAATTATTTTTGGAATATATTTTTCTATAATGAATATAAATTATCAGACAATGATACCGTTAATGCTTGTGGTTGTTTCATCCTTCCTAGATTTCTCCACCCTTTTGCAAAACCGTTTCTGCATATTGATGTTATATAAGCAAAAGCGTTCTCTGTTATAGTCTCATCAAAATCCTTGAAATACTTAAGACAGTCACCAACGGCTGTGTATATACAATCCTGTCGATCGTCCTCATTTGTGTACTTCAATTTATTAGATAGTTTGCTTGCTATCTGTATAAACATCTTAGCTAGTTCCTCACTCGCTTTTCCGTTGTTTTCCCTCTTGCATCGGATAATCTCCTCTCTGAGAACAGCGTTCTTTACATAGTGTTGCGACTCTGGTGTTCGACCTATACTATTAAGAGTTTCATCAACAAACTCTTCACCTCTTTTCTCACATCTTAATTTCTCCTGTAACTTGGTAGACATTATTTATAAAAAGATATCTTTTCTATAATATTATACTCGTTAAAGTTAAAAAAGTTTAAAACATAAAAAAATCGATCCTCTTGTGAAGATCGATCCAAATATTAAAAATAATAGATTCAATTATTCAAAATTATCTAAGACTTCAAGTTTGCTAGGATGTTCGTCTTTATATTTCTGGTAGCCACCGTTAAGATAATTTACTATACTTGTGACTTCATCCTTTACACCAACAAGGTCATCATGAACTTCGTGAAGTTTTTTATTAACGGCATCCCATGCTTCCTTGTTCTCTGTGTTCTTCTCGTTATACAAAGCTGAATTCTGTGCCTGATTAGCCTGAATCTTCTCAAGCATCTGCAACATGTTATCAACATATTTGTTACCGAGATCGATCCTTTCCGACTGTTCCTTATTCGCGTCTGATTCTGCTTCTGTCTTAGCTTTCCTCCTGGTGAATTTCATTGTTATCAATGCACCAATACCACCACTTGCGAACACACCTATAATTGCAACTATAATTGCTGTCCAATCAATAACCATTCTTAATTCTTCTGTTATGGTTTTCCTTTTAGGAAAGTGCATTTACTGCACTCTCCAAAAGGTTGTTGCTATCTGGTTTAATATATTCCTCTGATTCACAGATTTCCAAATTTCCACCAGGTATATTCTTCATGTGAGTTGTACCGTCCTCATCGAACACAAGTGTCCTTACTGGAGTATACGACTCCTTAACCATCATATAACGTTGATAATCTCTTATATTAACGAGTACATCGTTCTTTTCAACAACGCCTTCTACAATATATGTCATTGTAGCTTTAGCATAGTTTGCGAGATCCATCACGTCATCAAGGCTTTCAGTGATTCTGATGAATTTCTTCATAGCTTTTGTCTTCTGACCTTCAAGTATGATATCTATTTCATCTTCATCCTTTGCTTTTACCCATTCGAGAAGTTGCACACGGCAATCGTTCGGTGTAACCTGGGTGTTGTTTACAAACAGTCCGCAGTTAACGAAGCTTTCATAGATTCCGCAAAGAGTTTTCTCATCGAACTTAAACGGACATTCAACAAGATCGAACCTTACCTGTTCAAGTTGTAATTCACTTGGTGAATAAATCTTTGTATGTCCAGATACGTTAACTATGAAGTTTCCGTCAGCCTGTTTAAAAATAATCTGTCCCTTGTTACCATCTTTACACTTTACTAAATCCAACACGTTAGGTTCTGCAACCTTCAAACCATCAATAACCTGAGACTCGTTTATGGCATTTTCCTTATTTTCTTTTAGGGATTCATCTGCCTTTTTCTTAACTTTGAATTTAAACTTCTTCTTCGGTTTCTCGTCTTCTGACTTTTTATCCTCAGATCCATCATTTTCTTCAGAGCTTTCTTCACTATGTTCTTCCTCGGAACCTTCTTCCTTGGATTCGCCATCCTCAGTTTTCTCAGACTCTTTGTTTTCAGTGTCTTCATTATCAGTGTTTGATTTTTCAGAATCCTCTCCGTCTTCCTTATCCTTGTCTTTGTCCTTGTCATCATCAGCAGATTCCTCGTCATCCTTAAATGCAAGGCTTTCCTCTGTGTTGAATGTTACATTCTTGAAAGAATCATCAAAGTCTGCAGCAACGTCATTGTTCTCTGCGGAACCTGCTGCATTGCCGTTAAAATCATCAGTATTGATTGTTACTGTCTTTCCAGTAGTATCATCTTTAACTGTGATTGTTACGTTCTCACAGAGAAACTGAAAAAAATCCCTTGCTTCAGTCGGTGCTGCCTCCCCATAGAAAGATTCAAGAACCTTCTTAGCCTTATTGAAATCAGACTTTGAAATATCAGCTGTCATATTCTCATTGACAACCTCTACGTTGATACCCTTAGCATTAAGTTTCTGCTCAAGGAAATTGTTATAAGGAACCGTCAGCTTATAATGTGACTGAGACTCACAAATCTTTCCATATTCCTTATGACTTTCAAGGATATCGATCACATCCTGCTCAACTTCACCGTTCTTTGCGAGTGCATACTCATACAGCTTTTCGTAAATCTTAAATTCCTCATCCTTGTTCTCTGCGATAAGCTCAAACTGTTCAACGTTACCATCACATGTCACACCAAACATCTCACAAAGTTCCTGAACGTTAGGAAGAAGTACACGAAGTTTCTTATCTTCATTAATCATCTTTGCTGATTTGATCTCTACACTCTCATTAGCAGGCATCACATCAATGTTAGCTGGTTTGTTATCAAAACAAGCCTGAAGCTCTGGCATGAAGCTATTGAAAGCCTCATCGTTATATCCATGCCACTCATTGAAATACTTTCTTAAAGCATAAGCCTGTGCTTTATTCTTGATATTAAGAAGGATTTCATTAGCGTTAGCCTCGTTCTTTGAATGTTCGATACCCATCTTATCATCAAGATCCTTTTCGAAATCATCCATAGTAATAGGCTTAATCTCGTCTGGAACCAAACCTACAGTAATAGGATATTTAGCAACCTCTTTTTCAACTTCTTTCGTCTCTGCAGGGGTTTCCTTTATTTCATCCTTTACCTCTGTTTCTGCTGGAACTTCTGCGGGAACATCATCATTCTTAAGTTCATCCTCCTTAGGTTCATCTGCCACGATCGATCCATTATCTTCAACCTTTACTTCTTCCTCATCTGGCTCAACTGTATCTGAAATCTTAATATCAGATTCTACAGAAGCACCTTCTGGTGTTATTGTTTCTGTTGTTGGATCATTCTCAATAGCATCGACAATTGCCTGGTACATATCCAAAGGCATGTACTCATTGTTAATTACAGGCTTTTTCTCTGGATCAAGATAGAACGAAACCTTTCTTGTATCGTTATGAACATCACCGTTAGCATCAACACTTGGAATCAGAATGATAACCTCACCCTTACCGTTGCTAGTACCAGTCTTTACGTTCTTGTTGTATGCTACATTTACAATCTGGAAACGTCCGTAATCAACGCCAGTTGATTGACCTTTCTCATCCTTTACAACTTCAGTAGGAACATCGAAATCTGGATCATATTCAGCTACATCTGCGAATTCTTCAGGAAATTCATATTCTGCAGCGTCTCCATCATCTCCATTGACTTCAGCGTCGGACCCATTTCCCTGATCGATCGGTTTTTCCATCTCTTCAGGAGTCTCCTTCTCAGGATCCAGATCCTTAGTTGTCTCATTATCCTCCTTATTATCGTTATCGTTATCTCCATCTTCTTTATCAGTTTCACCATTCTGATCATCATCATTGTCTGGTTCTGGATCAACACTATCAGTATCAGTGTCATCCTTATCACCGTTCAGGTACTTATCGGCATCTTCTTGATATTTCTTGAAATCAGCCTTAGTATCATCGAGTTCTTGATCGATCATTGCGATAGCCTTATCTATATCATCTGTATCGGCACCTTCATCCTTCATCTGAAGAAGTGTCTCCTTCTTAGACTCAAGAGAATCTATATAATCCTGGTATTCTTTTTTCTTATCTTCAATACCCTTCTCTATCTTATCCTGATCTGGAAGTTCATCCTCGAACAAAGGTCCACAGTTAATCTCCATATGTTCGTTGATATACTTACGACATTGGATTGGGTTCACATTACGATAGAATGTAGATCTTCCAAGATTGTTGTCTGATGTATTAACGAAAATGCTTTCCTTTAACTTGAATACATCACAGCTCTTTCCAGAATTATCTCTACTTTCAATATGCTTTACAAAATCAATAGGTGCAATATCATCATAGTGTTCATTTAAAGCAGATACAATTGCATAGAATTCTGCATCATGACTTCTCATATTGATAGCAGCCTCGGTAAGTGATTTCAACTCATCTGTTGTAACTTCCTTATCATTAATCATGATTTCTGATTCTGTAATGACAGCCTTGTTAGCATCATCATATATAGAAATGGTATTAAGTTCCTTATTGAACTTAACATTATCTGCATTAACAAGATTACAAAGAGACTTGAATGATTCATTAAGTTCAGAAACTTCATTCCTTGTAAGTTTTGCTATACTATTACCCTTTCTTGCATAATAAACACCCTTAACATTGAATACACATTCACTTTCCTTGATATACTGAACTGGAGAGAATACCTGCTCTGTCTTAACCTGACTGTTAAGATATTCAACAGACTCACCAAGATATACTGTATTTTCAATAGAAAGATCTCTTGTTATAAGTGCTTCCATATCTCTTACGAAAGGATCATACTCAAATGACTCAAGTCTCTGAAGAAGGATAGCACGTGTTGCCATATTCTTATTCAGGGCATAATCAGCAACAACATCCTCGATAAGAGGTACTATATAATAAGAACCTGTCTGAGCCATCATCTCAAGAATCTTCTTAAGATCGATATCCTGCTTATACTTGCTGACGCGATCCTTCAAAGCAGAAAGTTCTGTATCAACAGCACTCAGATAATTCCAGTTTGATATTCCGCTAATGAAAGACTCATAAAGAAGTTCCTCTGCCTTACCCTCGTTAAGTGCAGAAATGTACTTCTCACAGAAAACCCTAAGTTTCTCATTATTACTTTCCTTGAGAATATTACTGATTGCTCCGCTTAAACCAATGTGATTTTCAATAGTGTGTCTTGTCAGCTTTTCCTTTGCTGCGCTTTCTTGCATTTCATTAACCTTATCACTCAGAATCTTATCAACCTCTTCCTGTGTGTAAGTTTTAACGTCTGGTTCCTTATAAGACTCTTTAAGTTCAACATTTTTCAAAGCCTTACCATTCTTTTCCTCATACTGTTCATACTGTAAAGCTTCAAGGATATCCTGTACATTACTGTCACTCTCGAAAAGTGATACATTAACACGAACATTATCTCTGTTCTCAGAGTTCTTGTTCAACATGTAATCAACTACAACCGACTCAATCATCGGCTTTACAAACATACATGAGCTGTTGCTCATATTATGTACAGAATTTGCTAACTTAATGTTAGTCTCATTCTCCTTTACTGCCTCATTAATTTCAGTGAGGACTGATTTGTCGGATTCCGACTCAGCGATCTTGGCCAGGTCTGCAATAAACTGCTCACAAATCTGCTCTTCCTTCAACCCACTATCAAGTTTCTTGGTATATTCGTTGCAGAAATTCTTTACAGCCAAAGATTCGGAAATCATGAGCTTGTCAATAGAAGATCGTAACGGTACGATGCTTACCATTTCAAGCGTTTTCTGTGTTTTTGACTCCATTTTTATTATGTATATTTTAGTAAATTATTGTCCTTTAACTATTTATCGATATTTCTATGAAAATTTTATAAAAATCGATTTTTCGTAACTATCAGATAATCAGCACGTTACGTATTTCATCCATAATTTTTTGATTATTTGGATATGTAATTCCTATGCAAATTTCCTCTCCAAAGCTACCTTTTTTGTACTTTAACCTCTTTCCGTTAGTTATAACGAAAGGAACATTCTTCAAATCCTTATAATAATAAATAGCTTTTATTCCATCTGGTGTGACATCAGCTATATATCCATCGTGAATCTTTACACCAGACTTTCCAGTACAAAGATATTCAAGAGACATTTGTATATATCCAGAGCCATTGAATTTGCCTGGATCGATCACAACGAAACTATCCGAATTAACATATCCAGTACTATCAGGAACAACGACAACATTTGGTTGTTCAACAACTTCTATATTCTCATTAATGAATGTTATTGTTGGCTGTACAAAATTTGATATGTTTGCTGGGATTGTCCAGTCGTAGAAATGATGATCCCTATTTATACATTCTATAATGTGTTTATCGCCGTCACTTGTAATATAATAAAGCAATACAGTATAAACATCTGATGAATTAGATTCGGCTATCCATTCAAGTGTTATTGTCTCACCGACAGCATACCTCCTTGATGTATCAAAATCCTTAAATTTTAATTTAACCTGTTTTGTAAGAGGTGTAACACTTCCATTGAAAACATCTGGATCGTAAGCAAAGTGTTCAATCTTTTTATCAGATGGTATAGACATTGATTCATCAAAGCAAGGCTGATAAGCCTCAACAGCTAGGGAGAAATTCATTTTTATTAACTGAGAATCTTGTTCAAATGAATAAGACACAGTTTTTTCACCAGTTGTATATGATTCTGGAAATCCAGCACGACATCCGATTTTCATACCTCTATAAAGAACATTGAATGTCTGATTCTTGTAGAATGTATCTCTTATAGCCTGTTCGATCTTAAATGCCGTATCAAGTGTATCGATCCAACCTTCAAAATCAAAAGTCATACTAAGAGGGATTGAATACATGAAAGCTGTATATGAAGTCAGAACACCGTTTTCATCCTTCATATACTTGCCCTTAACAAATCTGTTTGTTATGTTTGCAGCGTCGATTTGTGAACCAGTATATGTCATCATGAATCTAGGACACATATCAAACTTACCATCAACAAATTTATCTGAAAAACATTCCCTTCCGAAGAATGTATAATTATCCTGGACAAACCTTTGATCCTTTGCGTGTGCGAAATTATAAGCAAACGGAACAGTTACGGTTTCAACTGTATTATCATCCCATACCTGTTCATATGTCAGTTTATGATTCAACAGATAAAGCAAACCAGCTATTACTGATCTATTGAATATATTATCATAGTTATATCTCTGATAAAGAGGTGTTTTCTGTTCTTCGGCCATTACTTCTTTCTCCTCTTTATTTTGTAACGTTTCTTTGGTTTATTTTCCATTGTAGGATAAACCATTTGATTGATAACCTTTCCCCCTATACCTAATACGTTATCCCATCGATCCGCTGAACCGATTGGAACGGCATTACCCATTCCACTTGGTGCTGAATCAAACGGCTGTACACAGGCAACGTCACCGACTGGTGCAGCAACACCACCATCACACTCATCCGTCTT
>Ga0247610_10006728_pt1 | contig 11901 bp, 11 predicted proteins | sample 174DNAGHGhighgp2_FD_193483 | JGI IMG/M metagenome (GOLD analysis project Ga0247610, IMG submission 193483) | Sheep rumen microbial communities from Palmerston North, Manawatu-Wanganui, New Zealand - 1742 DNA GHGhigh gp2 | ecosystem: Host-associated > Mammals > Digestive system > Stomach > Rumen...
TGGAACTCTCGTAGGGCTTGCCGGAGTTGGAATAGCAAGTGTTGCCCTTCACAAAAATTATGTTAACAAAAAACAAGTTGCTAAACTTTTAGGAGAAAACAAGAGCTTAACAGAAAAACTTAAAGCTGCAGAAGAAAAACTTGCACAATCTCCTGCAGAAAAAGAAGTTAAAGAACACTGGTGGAATAGATTTGGCACCAGTATTAAAGATAAATATTCTTCTGCTAAAGAAAAAATAAGCAGTAAGTGGAAAAAATTCCGTGAACCAAAACCTTTTGATGGCCACAAATACTACTCTGATTTACAACGTTCAACAAATCCAACATTTTGGGATAAGATAAAGAATTTCTTTTCAAGAAAATAATTAAAATGTTTTAAAATTTTATTCTTCTTCAATTTGCTCTTGTTTTAAAAGTTCTTTTTTAACTTTATCAAGAGCATTTTGTATAATCCTTGAAATTCTTGATTGTGAAATATTAAATTCAACAGAAATATCTTTTAGCTTTTTATCATAAAAATATTTTGCTTCTATTAAATCTTGCTCTCTTTGTGAAAGATTTTTCATAATTTCACAAATTCGATTTTTAAGTTCTAAAATTTCTGCTTTTTCTTCAGGTGTTCTTCTGGAGTCTTTTACTAATGTCGGATTTTCGGCTTCCGCCATTTCTTCAATTGAAAGAATTGTTTTATAAACCGCATCTTTTATTTGTTCTTTTTCAACAGAGGGCTCATTTTTCATTACATACCATTTATATCTGCGTCTTACTTCGTTTCTGATTGCCCATTTCATAGCCTTAGTCAGATATGCCGTATTATGCATATCCGGGTCTTTTGAATTGGTCGTAAGATAATATACTGTATAATTAGAAAGAGCAATAACTTCACTTAACTCTATCAAGCCGAGAGAAGAAAATCTTTTATACTCTACCTTTGATACAGTCTCTATTAATTCTTTATGCTGAGAAAGATTAGCCCTGCCTTCTCGCTCTTTGTTTATAGTATCAATGTCTTTCATACAGTATAATGATACAGAAAAAAATACTTGATTGCAACAAAAGATTGTCGGGTAAAATAAAACATGTTAGAATAATAAAAGAAGAAGAGGTTATTATTATGAATTTTTCAAAATATATAAAGCATTGCGCATTAATTATAGTTTTTTGTACATTTTTTACAACCGGAACTATTTCTGCAAATAATGCACCTGCGCAGACTAAAACAGCTGTAAGTCAGACACAAACTGCTGCTATAAAAGCTGCTCCGCTTGCAGTAGTTATTTCGCCTAAAAACTACTTAAATAAAAATATTATAATGAATGCTAAATTTGATAAATTTTCAACTTTAGGCTTGGATTATAAACCTGCGTATAAATCTTCGGAAGATTATATATCATTTCTAATTAAAAGAGATGATACAACATTTAATATTCCGCTTTCTGAAATGAAACTATTTTTAAAAAGAGATAAAGCTGAAAAATATATTGATTTAAAAACAAATGATGAAATAGAAATACAAGGTATTGTTTTTTCTGATGCATTAGGTGATGCTTGGGTTGACGTTAAAGAATTAAAAATTACAAAAAAAGCACCGGATGAAGATAAGAAATAATATATTTTTCATCAAATAATAAATTTTAAAATAAAAGAGAGTTTTATATGACAGAAATAGCTACAGATAAAAAAGATAAAGTTTTTTTAACTATACACGGTCACTTTTACCAACCGCCAAGAGAAAATCCATGGTTAGAAGCGATTGAAGAACAGGACAGTGCACATCCTTACCATGATTGGAATGAAAGAATTAACGCAGAATGTTACAACCCCAATTCGGTTTCAAAAATTGTAACAGCAGATAATAAGATATTAAATGTAGTAAATAATTATGAGTATATGAGCTTTAACTTCGGTCCGACGCTTTTGTCTTGGATGGAAGAATTTGCTCCGCATGCTTATGAAAGAGTAATAAGAGCAGATATAAATTCAAGAAAAATGCATTCCGGTCATGGAAATGCTATTGCTCAGGTGTATAACCATATGATTATGCCTCTTGCCAACGAAAGAGATAAACAAACTCAAGTCAAATGGGGAATTAAAGATTTTGAATATCGTTTTGGACGTAAACCTGAAGGTATTTGGCTTGCAGAGACTGCTGTTGACGATGACACTTTAAGAGTTCTCGTAGAAAATGATATCAAATTTACAATTCTTTCACCATATCAAGCTCAAAAAATCAAAAAAGAAGGTGAAAACAATTGGCAGGATGTAAGTTGGGGAAATATTGACCCTGCCAGATCATACAGATATTATATTAAATCTGCACCCGGAAAATACATAGACTTATTCTTCTATGACGGTGCAATATCCCGTTCTGTTGCTTTTGATGAACTACTAAGAGATGGTAACAAATTTGTAAACAGATTAAAAGACGGTATTTCAACTCAAAGAAATTATCCTCAATTAGTAAACATTGCAACTGACGGTGAAAGTTACGGTCATCATACAAAATTTGGTGATATGGCTCTGTCTTATGCTGTAAAATTAAAAGTAAAAGATTCCGGATTTGTAATCACAAATTATGCAGAGTATTTGGAAAAATATAGAAGCAACTGGGAAGTCGATATTAAACCGGTTTCTTCGTGGAGTTGTTTCCATGGAGTCGGGCGCTGGTCTGATGACTGCGGATGCTCTACCGGAGGACACCCCGGATGGAACCAAAAATGGAGAAAACCACTAAGACAAGCTCTTGATTACTTAAGAGATGAAATGGCATCTTTATATCAAAAACAAGGTAAAAAATTCTTTAAAAATCCTGAAGACACAAGAAATAACTATATCAATGTTATTTTAGACAGAAGTGATACAAGTGTCAAAAATTTCCAAGATGAATATTTTGTAAATGAGCTGAGTGATGAACAAAAAGTCAGAGCAATGGAACTCTTAGAAATTCAAAGACAAGCCATGCTTATGTATACAAGCTGCGGCTGGTTCTTTTCTGAAATATCAGGGATTGAAACTGTCCAAATCATGAAATATGCAGCAAGAGTTATACAACTTTCTAAATCATTCATAAAAAAAGATTTGGAACCTAAATTTTTGGAAATTCTTTCAGAAGCAAACAGCAACATCCCTGAGTTCGGCTCCGGTAAAGATGTTTATGAAAAATTTGTAAAACCGTCTATTGTTACAACAAAACAAATTGTATGTTTATGGGCAATATCTTCTCTTTATACAGAAATAGAAGACGAAGAAAATGTATATTGCTACCAAATCAAAAAGAAATCATATAAAACAGTAAAAAAAGGTGATTCAAAGCTTATAATAGGCAATATTGAAATAACATCGAAAGTAACATTAGAAAAGTCAAATATGGTATTTGCTCTTCTTCAATTTTCAGGAGGAGATTTCCACTGTGCAATAAAAGAATACACCGAAAACTTCAGTGATATGAAGAAAGAACTAATTAGAACTTTCTTGGTTTCTCCGCTCACCGAAATCATAAGAAATATTGATAACTATTTCGGAAAAGAATATTTTACGCTAAAAGACATATTTATTGAAGAAAGAAGAAAAATTCTTCAAACTATGCTTAAAGGCAAATTGCAAATATTTTCAAATACTTATGAATCTATGTATAACGAAGGAAAGGGTTCTATTTATCAAATGCAGGCTCTTGGACTGGATATACCTGAAGAATTTAAGATTTCTGCACAATACGTTCTCACAAAACAATTTAATGAACTATTCACTTCTTCTAAAGGATTTATTGATGCTGACATAATTCAACAAGCATCTGACATAAACTATGAAGCAAAAAGAATTGGTATAGAAATTGATAAAACACCGACTTCAAAAATATTTAGTAAAAAAGTTGCTCAAAACATCAATAGATTATCATACGCTCTTGATATTCAACAAGTAGATGCAACTCTGGAACTTCTTGATTGTATTTCTAAGCTGGAAATTCAAGTAGATATAGCTGAAGCACAAAGTTATTTCTTCTCAAAAATTGTTACTAGCATGGAAGAATTAATCCAAAACATCAGCTGCCAAGCAGATAGAGATCTTCTTGTTATGTTGTTTGATATTGGTGAAAATTTAAATATAAATATGGATTACTATAAACACACTTTTGATAAAGCTTTAGTTCAAAATAAGTAACCGTTTACAATATATAATTTAGAGTAACAGCTATTATTCCCAAAATGAATGATACTACTGCGAATTCTGCTACAATGCGTTTTTCTGAATGTCCGCATAATTCAAAATGATGATGAATTGGAGACATTTTAAATACTCTTTTACCTGTTAATTTAAAACTTGTAACCTGAATTATGACAGAAAGAGTTTCCATTACAAAAATACCGCCAAAAATAACAAGTAAAAGTTCGCATCTTGAAACAATTGCAAGCGTACCTAAAAGTCCGCCCAGAGCAAGAGAACCCGTATCACCCATAAATACCTGTGCTTTTGGTTTATTGTATTTTAGAAAACCAACTAAAGCTCCGACAACCGTCGCAGAAATGATAGCAGCCTCTGTATAACCGCCAAAAAATGCAATAGTACCACAAGCTAAGAAAGCAGGTATTCCTGTTGATGCAGCCAAGCCGTCTAAACCATCTGTTAGATTATATGCATTAGAAGCTCCGGTCACTACAAAAACTGCAAATAACGGGTATAATAAACCTAAATCAAAGCTCATTGAGCCAAAAGTTATAACGGTTCCGTAATGATTCATTGCAAATATTGTCGGTATAAGGGCAATTAAAACTTGTCTTATTAATTTACCTCTTGGACTTAATCCTTTATTTTCTTTACCTTTAATTTTTAAGTAATCATCTTGAAATCCGGCAAGCGCCATAAAAAATAACGTTATAATTATTATCCAAGCAGCTTTATCCAATTTTTGGGCCATCAACAATGTAATAACAGATGCTAAAATAATAGCTGCTATTATAAAAACACCTCCGGTTGTGGGTGTTCCCGCTTTTTTTGCGTGAGCTTCTGGAGCAAGATCTAAAACATACTGACCTATAGTTTTTTTCTTTAAAAAGTCAATATATGGAACTCCCAATAAAAGACATAGTACCATACTTATTAATAAAGCAACTGTAAGCATTATCATACCGGCTACTCCCTAATTTTCCAAAACTAAATCGCCATGTTTTTTGATATGTTCAATCAACCCGCCGTCATTCAGCATCTTAATCATAATATCAGGCAAAGGCTCAATCGCTGCAATTGTACCTTTAGTTATATTTTTAAGAACACCTTCCTTGATATCTAAATCCAGTTCGTCACCGGCATCAATTCCGTCTGTATCACACTCTATTGCTAAAAGCCCTATATTAATTGCATTTCTGTAAAAAATTCTTGCAAAAGATTTTGCAATAACTGCACCTACTCCTGCAATTTTAATGATTTGCGGAGCATGTTCTCTTGATGAACCAAGTCCAAAATTATTACCTGCAACAACAAAATCACCTTTTTGCATATTTTTTGCAAAATCTTCATCTGCATCTTCCAACACGTGTTTTGCAAATTCTTCCAAATTTGAACGTAAATGAAACAGTCTTCCGGGTGCAATATGGTCCGTTGAAATATTATCGCCAAATTTAAAAGCTTTTCCTCTCATATTACCACCTCTTATTAACCACGTAACTGTACAGGCATTACAAGATATAAATAATCTTCATCAGAAACAGGTGTAAATACTGTTGCTGAAAGCGAACTGTTTAATTGTACTTTAATTGATTCTGATTCTGCAATTTTCAAAAATTCTAAGATGAACTTATAATTAAACGCAATTATTAGCGGTTCACCCGTATATTTAGCATCAATCACATCTTGAGAATTACCTGCTTCCGGAGAGTCTCCTGATAATTTTAAAGCATTATCTGCAAACTCAAACTTTACAATGCTATTTTTTTCATTAACCATTACAGCAACTCTTTCAAGAGCAGAAATCAAATCATTCTTATCAATTTCTGCCTCTTTTGGGAATGTCTGCGGAATTAATTGATTATACTTAGGGAACTGTCCCTGCATTAATCTTGTAATAATTTTTGTTTTATCAATTGTAATTATTATTTTCTTTTGTTCTTTACAAATTTTTATTGTTTCAGATTCATCAAGCAAAGATATTTTCGATAATTCAGCAAGAACCTTTGATGAAAGTAACATTTCAAAAGGTGTTTCTTCATTAGCAGAATTGTTTTTAACTACGGATCTTACTCTTGCCAATCTGTTACCGTCTGTAGCTGCCATTTCCAATATATTTTTATTAACCTGACAAACAACACCTGATAAAAGATTATTTGTTTCATATCCTGCAGCCGCAGAAACTACTTGCCTTATTGCTCTTGTAAACGGCGATGTCTCAATTTCCATTGAATCAGTTTCTTCGATATTTTCTTCTACTTGAGGAAACTCATTTGCCGAAATACCAATAATATCAAATTTAGATTTTTTACATGTTATAGTTGCTGTTGAACCGTTAAGTTCCAATCTTATTAATTCATCATTAAGTCTTGAAATAATTTCGCCTAATTTTTTAGCAGGAAGAGTAAATTTACCCTCTTCTTCTACTGTCGCACTAACTAATGTTGTAATTGAGAGATCAAAATCTGTAGCTGTAAGCTTGATTTGACTATTCCCCGTTGTTTCTATCAAAATATTGGCTAATACAGGCTGTAAACCTTTTACAACCGTTGCTCTTTCAACAATTCTAATACCATTTAAAAGTTCATCTTTATTTGCAACAAATTTCATAAATCATCCCTCATATTTAACAGGGATATTCTAATACAAAAACCACTATTTTACAAGCAAAAAGATTGACTCTAAAGCAGAAATAATTATAAACATATTAATCGATGTAACAAAATGTAACGATTTAATAAAAATTGCTAAAGTTTTTTCAAAAAATGCCGATATAGAATATGTAAGCAAAAAGAAAATATTCAGGAAAGGATTTAAAGAAAATATGCGTATCGAAAATGAAATGTTATCAAGATTTAACAATTTAGAAAAGACAGAAGTTGCAGAAGACGTGTTGTCACAAGAATTAGACTTTTTCTTCGATAATGTAATGTATTCAGTTGTTACATATTTTGAAGAAAAAACAACTGTGTAGATTTAATTGATGCAAAGATGGGTAATAATTTCTCGTAAGACTCAAAATATATAATTTCTCCAAAAAATAAGGTCTGAAAAATTTCAGACCATTTTTTTTCGAGTATAAATAAAAAGAGAGAGAATTATTGAGCTTCTTTTCTTCCGTATCTTGCCGATTTTGCATTAATAGCATAGCAAGTTGACATTAATTTTTGAGAAAGCATAAACATATTGCGTTGAACACAAGCAACATCGTTCATTGCTTCTAACATCTTTTCCGGATTAACCATTGATGTAAGTGCATCATGATTATCAACTTTTTCGTCTGCATATTTTTTGACAAGCAGTTTGTCTATGTAATCCCTAGCTCCAACAGCCATAATTTTTCTCCAATTGCTTAATCTTTATTTCCCTTACATATATAAAAACAATTTTTCAGAAAAAATTGCGCTTTTGTAACATTTTTTTACAATTTTTATAAAAAAAGAGGCTTGATTTTAAAATCAGACCTCTTTTTTACTATTAATATGTAATTGTTACGCTGATGCTTCTGCTTTTTCTGCATCAAAGCATTCTTTGCAGAGTACATCTCTACCTTGAGTCGGATTAAAAGGTACTTGTGTTTGTTTTCCGCATTTAGCACACACCGCATCAAACATTCTTTTCTTACCTCTGCGTTGTTGTTTTTTTGCCTTTCTGCAGTCCGGGCATCTTTTTGGCTTATTTGTCAAACCTTTTTCTGCATAAAATTCCTGCTCACCGGCTGTGAAAACAAACTCAGCTCCGCAGTCTTCACAAATAAGCTTTTCATCTTCGTACATGACTGTTCTCCTAAATAATTAATAACCTTAGTCCCATTAAGACTTGAATTTATTTTATACTTTTTTTCAGCAATCGTCAAGTTTATTAGTAATTGTGAAGGTATAACATCTAATGCAATTATATTATTGTTAAACATTGCTAAAAATGGTATAATTACTACATTATATAAGTACATAAGAGAGGGTATTATGCTACAAGAAGCAACAAGGGCTATCAATTCAGCATTCAATAACAGTTTTATTAAGAAACTCAGCCAATATTTACACGATTGCGTAAGAGAAGAAGTTAAGAGTTCTACTTTTAGAAACCTTAAAGCAGATAAAGATAACAAATGGATTTTCTTAAATGAAGATGACACTTTATTTACTCAAGGATTAGAATACTTAAAATTAGAAGGTTCTGACCCTAAAATTACGGAATTAATGATTCAGGCTGATACAAGTCAAAAAGACAAATACTTAATATACGGTTATCTTTTCTTAACCGGAAAAAGCAAAACAGGAAGAAAAAACGAGTTTTTAACTCCGCTTCTATATACTCCGTGTCATCTTGAAAGAAACGGTGTAAATATTAACTGTATGTTAACCGATGAATTTATCTCGCTTAATACAGGAGCTCTAACAGCACTTATGAAAAAAAGCGATGATGAAGATGAAACGGAATCACTCCTTGAAGGCTTATTGGAAGTTGTACCATCAGTTCCGATAACACAGGAAAAATTGGACATATTTCTAACAACATTAAAGTCTATTGTTCCTGATATCGATATTAATGTAAATTCTTCTGAAAAAGTTAATGAAGATAACATTACCAAAGATTTTTACAATGAAAAAATTGATTCTGAAAACATTGATGAAATAATTGAAGAAGAGGAAAATGCTAAAAAGCAGACTATCAAGCTAGAAAAAATTAATATTACCAATCAATGTGCAATTATTTTAACTAAACGTCCGTCTGCAACAGCAGGGGTACTACACGAGCTAACTCAGATTGCTGAAAAACCAAGCGGAGTATATAGAGAAACTGTTCTTGGATTAATTAACGATGAATACACTCAATCCAAACCGACAGATTCACAACAAAAAACACTGGAAAATTTCTTCCCGGTTACACCGCTGTCTCTTTCTGATGCACAATTAAATGTAGTTAAAAATGTAGAGAATGCAAAGCTAGTTTCTGTTTTTGGTCCTCCTGGAACAGGCAAATCTCAAACTATTGTAAACCTTGCGGCGCATTTGATTTCAAACGGAAAAACAGTTCTTGTCGCATCCCGTATGGATAAAGCGGTTGATGTTGTAGCAGAACGTCTTAATGAACTCGGTGCTCCGTTTTTAGCATTAAGAGCCGGCCGTTTAAATTATCAAAGAGAATTATCTATGCAGCTTCAAGACCTCCTTGCAAATAAAGTCGACCTTAATGAAGGTGCAGAAGAATCAATTTTATGCGATGTTTCCGACATGGAAAACCTTTTAAAAGCCATAAGCGATTTAGAAAAAAAATCCGAAAAAATTATAAAACTGGAAGAAGAGTGGACTGAAATAAATGAACAAATAAAAATAGAAGAGCCTCAACATTCAAACCCAGAATTTATAACAAAAATTATGAAAGATGATGAAATAAGAGTCATTGAAAATGCTATTTCTACGCTTTCTTCTAATCTCGAAAAATCAGGATTTTTTGCAGGTTTAAGAAATCATTCTTCTATAAATTATATTAAGAAAGTACTAAAAATAAAGAATTTTGAAGCAACGAATGAAAATATTTCGACTCTTCAATATGAACTTGAGTTTGCTAAACTGATTTGTAAAGCAAGAAAAATTGAAACTGAAATACAAAAAATCGGCAATATCCATGTTCTTATGGAACAAATAAGAAACATGAAACGCAAACAGAAAAGATTAGCAATTGATATTCTGAAAACAAAACGCAGAAATGCATTGAAAAATTTAATGCAAGACCCCGTAAAAAGACAAAGACTTTTTGTTCACTCAAAATCTTTGGTAGAGAGAAAGAAAAATCTTCAAAACAGGCTTCTTGAAACAGAAGACTTTAGACCGCTCTTAGAAGCATTCCCTTGCTGGTGTGTTACAACTTATGCTGCATCCGGTTCACTTCCTCTAAAACCGGGCTTATTTGATGTTGTTATTATTGATGAAGCATCTCAATGTGATATAGCAAGCTGCTTTCCTATTTTATACAGAGCTAAAAAAGCGGTTGTCGTAGGTGATGACAAACAACTGCCGCACTTATCATTCTTAGAAAAAGCAAAAGAGCAGTCATTTATGTCACAGTACGGAATAAGCGACAGATATCAGCTGATGTGGAGATTCAGAACAAACTCCATGTTTGACCTTGCTAACTATTATTCAATGCATCCGGTTCTATTGGATGAACATTTCAGAAGCTTACCACCGATTATTAATTACTCTAACAAAGAATTTTACGGTGGAAGAATCAGAGTTATGAGAAGAAATGACGACACAAAAAAGGTCCTTGAAACAGTCGTTGTCCCTGACGGAAAAGTTGATTTTGATGCAACAAGAAACCTACCTGAAATAGAAGCTCTTGTAAAAAGACTGCATGAAATTGTAGTGGAAGATGAACGCAAAAATCCCGAACATCCGGTTTCTATTGGTATAATTTCACCATTTAGAGCGCAAGTTGAGCAATTAAAGATTTCTGTTGCAAAAGTTTTATCCGAACATATGATGGAAAAACACCAAATTGAAATCGGTACAGCACATACATTTCAAGGCGATGAAAGAGACATCATTCTTATATCCTGGGCTTATGCAAATAATAGTTTCCCGCAAAGTTTAATATTCTTGCAAAAACCAAATCTGTTTAACGTTGCAATAACAAGAGCAAGATACCAAATGATTAATTTTATCTCTAAAAATCCTCGGGAACTTCCTGAAGGACTTTTGAGAAGCTATTTAAGCTTTGTACAAGAATATGAAGACCGATACACTCTTCGTAATTCGGATGACTTTGACGAAAATATTTATAAAAACTCTTTCGAAAAAGAAGTCGCAGAAACATTTAGAGAAATTGGTCATAAAGTCACCTGCGGCGTTGATATTGCAGGATTAAGTGCTGACTTAATGGTTGACGACAAATTTGTAATAGAATGCGACGGTGTAGAAGATAAAATAAAGTCCAAAGCATCAAATATGAAAAAACAAGCTATTATTGAGCGTTCAGGACTTAAAGTTTCAAGAATATCCGCTCGCGAATGGCAATATTCACCAAAAGCCTGCATAGACAGAGTTATAAATTCAAACATTTAGAAACCTAAAGAGTATTGAAATTGTATATAACAAGTGTTATAATAACAATATCACAATCAATAAGCGAGGTATTGTATGGAAATTAATGCTGCAGCAGGTCAAACTCAAAGCATATTAGAATCTGAACTTAAAGCAGAACAAGCAAGAGAAATGTACGGCGTTAAGTTGATAAAAATGGCTCAAGAAAGTGAAGAAGTCGTTGGAAACTTAATTCAAGATACAGTAGAAATTTCAAATGAAGCTATGCAGAAATTCATGGCTGAAAGAGCTTAGTATCAACTTTTTTACCTCTTATAAATAACTCATCTCCGTCTGCAATTTTAATTTCTTTGTAGGCCTCTTTGAGTTCCTCTGGAGTATCAACATCTTTATAAAATGCCATGTGCGGACCAAGTTTATATCTTGAACATATTGTACAAATGTCAGTTTTTACATCATAGTGAAAGTTTGTTTCACCAATTTCATGTGTATGTTCACGAAATACGGTTAAATTTTTAATATTTTTTTCAAGATATTCTCTTATGCAACTAAAATTCGATTTTGAATATGGCCTGCTCCTCAAATCTTTAGATCCGACAATCATACCTCTTGCATTTTCTAAATTAATAGCCCCAAGCATTTTTTGCATAATTTCAGGCAATAATTCTTCCATTATGAGAGAATCCAGAGCATGATAC
>Ga0247610_10006729_pt1 | contig 11900 bp, 11 predicted proteins | sample 174DNAGHGhighgp2_FD_193483 | JGI IMG/M metagenome (GOLD analysis project Ga0247610, IMG submission 193483) | Sheep rumen microbial communities from Palmerston North, Manawatu-Wanganui, New Zealand - 1742 DNA GHGhigh gp2 | ecosystem: Host-associated > Mammals > Digestive system > Stomach > Rumen...
AACCAACTTATATGGTAAGTGGTATGTTATCTAATATGGCTAATATGGCCAATAATAACAATAACAATAACAATAATAATAACACTCCTAATCAAATGAATAATACCAATATGAATAATAATGGAATGACAAGTATGGCTAATTCTGGTAAAAATTATGCTAATAATGTTATTCCACAAAATTGGTATAATTATACTCGTTATGATGTTGATGCAGGAACTAAACGCACTGCCGTAAAAGATGGATTTAAAAAATGGTTAGAATATGAAAAAGAAACTCGTCAATATTTATCTGAAATGGCAAGACGTTTAGAACAAATGAATGAACGCGAAGCCGCACGTAAATTAGACCATTTAATTGAGCATGTTGAAAAAGAAATTCAAACTGCTGAAAATAAGATGATGGATCTAGAAAGTACTGGTTACGATATGTCTTATATTTTACAGCAACAAAATGAATTACAGCATCATTATGCAGAAAAGATTCGGACTATGAATGACAAGAATTTACAATTCCGTCGTCGCGGAGAAGGCAATTATGCTAATTATAATTTAAGTGATTATGATGATGAGGAAGAAGATTTTGAGTATTATAATCATGATTATCCTCATTATTATCGTAGATATTATAAATAAGGTATATAAAAAATGATTAGACTTATTCAAAGACGTTTAATCATTCCTCGCGGCGATACTGGATCTTTTTCTGTTCCAATTTTAGGAACTATGTCTGAAACTGATATAGCAGTTTTTTCGATATTTGATCAACGTATCCGCAAAATAATTTTTTCAAAATATGCTGATTTAGAAGAGAATAATTTAAAAATTGATTTCTCTCATATGGATACAGTTAATTTGAAGCCTGGAAAATATGTTTGGGATATAAAAATTTATAAAAATCCGCAATTTATTGATGACAATTTAATTGGTGGAGATGAAATAAATTCTTATTATGCAGGTTTTTCTTTGCCAGTTTGTGAAGTAAAAGAAACTGCGGATACTTATTTATGTGGAAAAAACAATAATGTATTATTTCCAGATAAAATTAATTTTATTAATGAAGCATTAAATGAAGTTAAAGAAATTGCTACTCAAGTAGTAGAAACTTCTAAACATTATCCAATTATTCAAAATAATTATTGGTATGTTTGGGATGTAAAACAACAAGGTTACATTAACACTGGAATTAAAGCTAATGGTGATGATAATGTAACTTCGATTGAAATTATTGATGAAGATACTTTGAAAATAATTTTTTCAAATGGTGGCTTCCAATATATTCCAATTTCTGGTGCTGAATTATTAACGCCAGAAAATTTAATTTATGATGCAGGATCTATAGACGGAGATAATGATTTAATTTATGATGGTGGTTCTATAGATAATCAATATGATCCTGACAAAGATTTAATTCTAGATGCCGGAACTTTAGAAGGAGGGGATTAAAATGGCAGAAGTAAGAAGAAATGTCAGAATCTTTCTAAAGAATGGGCTTGAAGAAAACTGGGAAAAAATTACTGATTTTATTCCTGGAAAAGGAGAAATGATTATTTATAATGTAGATGAAAATCATTCTACTCCAAGAATAAAAGTTGGAGATGGAGTTCATTTGCCAAAAGATCTTCCTTTTATAAATACCAATCCTTTTGAAGATTTTGACATCAATAATATTACGGCAAAACGAGTAGAGCATAAGCTCACGTTTGGCGCAGGGCAAGAATATCAATATGATGGCTCTGCTGATATAACTATTCCAGTTTATACTGGGAAAATTTCATAGAGGTGAATACTATGGCAGATTTAAATGTAATAAATATTAATGACGAACCAAAGTTTGTGTACGCAAAAACAATTGATGCTGCTGGCTTACATCAAGTCAATTTAGAAACTAAAAATAAGTTCCTTGATAAAGATATTAATATTCAAATTACGACCCCTACCGCGGCAGAACCTGTTTTAGATATTACTGATATTACTGGTTCTATTACTATGGGAACCGCAGTTGACGGAATTTATTCTCCAACTGCTGACCTTTCTGGCAAAGTAAATATTACTACTGCTGGCTGGATTACCGCTGGTGATAAAGCTGTTTCTGAAAATGAAGTAAAGATTGGTACTGTTAATCAATCCACTTTAAAGAATGGTAATACTGCGATCACAAGTGGTGCAGAAATTACTCCTTCTGATGAAGATCAAACAATTAACATTTCTGAAGGTTATAATACTGCTCGTACAGTTGTTGTTAAAGCTGCAAGTGAAAGTGCTGCAGCATCTGTTGCCTCTGGTAATGCTACTGTATCTACTTTAACTTATACTGCTGATAGTAAAAATCATACATTTAATATTAGTGGTACAGAAACTATTCCTGCTCCTAGTGTAACTACTCCTGGTTTTATTTCTACAACTAAAGGTACTAAGACTGCTGGTACTGCTACTGTAGCAGCTACTGTTGATGAAGTTACTGTTGGTGTAACTGCTAGTGAAACTACTAAAAAGGTAAAGCCTGTTATTGCTCGTACAGCTAAGCCTTCTGGCGATGCATGGGTTGACGCTGCCTCCGGTGCTGCAACTACTTCTAAACCAAGCACTGGTGCTTATGTCCGTGTAGATGCAGCTGCTGTTGCTGCAAGTGTAACCGCAACTGGTAAAGTAAGTCAAGCTGGTTATGGTACTACTGCTGATTACCAGGCAGATACTGCTACTACGATTAGTGTTGGTTCCAATGCTGCTGATAGTGCTTATGTACCAATTGCTGCTGGTACTGTAACTGCTAATGGCGCTACTGTTAGCTCTGTTGCTTTAGCTTATAATACTACCGGTGGAAACTTTGATGTTACTGGTTCTGCTAATATTCCTGCTCCTACTGTTGGGACTGCTGGTTATGTTGGAAATAGTGTTGGTACTACTAATGGTTTGACTAGTGGAGCTAAAGTTGCCGCAACGGTAGCTAAAGTTGGTATTACTGCTTCTGTTACTGGTGGAGATGCAGTAACTCCTGTTATTTCTAAAGACGCTGCTACAAATGTTGATGCTAGTGCTGCTACTAAAACTAAGCCTTCTGCTGGTTTCTATGTTGCGGTTAATACTGCGGCAGGTTCTTCTACTGTTAATGCAGCTGCGGCTGTAACTAGTGCTGGTTATGGTACTACTACTAGTGGTCAATATAATACTACTCCTACTAGTAAAACTGTAACAGTTAATGCTGCTGGAACAACTTATGTACCAATTACCGCAGCTTCTTTCGCGAATGCCGCAACTAGTGGTCAGACTTATACTGATATTTCTGGTGATGCTCCAATTTTAATTTCTGATGATTATCTATATATTAATAAAGGTTATACTGATAATGTAAAAATTAGTTTAGCTCAATTAGTACCAGATGATGCTACTATTACTGCTGCGAGCGGAGCAAGTTATATGTTAAGCGGACAAAGTGCTTATGATAGTCAAGGTAAGTTAGTTGTAGGTAATATTCCTACCTATGCTGGTGCTTATACAGTAGCTTAATCATCTTCTATGGTTAGGTTATTTCTAAATAACCTAACCATTTTATTTTATGTGGAAAAGGAGATGAATTAAATGAGCACAATGAATAATGGCGTTGCTTGGAATGATGCTATTGTAGTTAATAAGCAAGAAGGGACTAATGTAACTTTAGATACTAATAATAAATTTGTAGATAAAGATATTCAATTAACTATTAATGTTAAAGCAGGTTCTGCCACAACGCCAAATACTTCTATTACAGCAAATCCAACTCTTTCTTTAAATAGTAGTACTGGTGTTGTTACTGGAGCAGTAAGTGCGACTAAAAATGTTTCTCCTACTATAAGCGCAGGATTTGTTTCAATTGGCTCTGCTGGCACCGTAACAATAAATGGTAGTCAAACTTTACAACTTTCAACCAAAAGCGCTGAAGTTATTATTCCAAGCACAACTAATCAAACTATTGAAGCAGGAAAATATTTAATTGGCGCGCAAACAATTGTTGGCGATGCTAATTTAATTGCTTCAAATATTCGACGTGGAATTTCTATCTTTAATGTAACTGGGACATTAAATAGTGTGACTCTTACAAATAATGAAGATTTTTATATTACTGTTCCAAATGGAACAGGAGATACAATTACTTTTCATTTTGTCGTAGATGAAAATGGAAATACAACAATAAATTAAAGAGGTGACTTATTTTGGCTAATATGACTTTTGGAGTTAATTTAATTCCTAAAAATAGTAATAATACTCAACAAACATTGGGTAATAGTGAAAATAAGTGGAATATATACGCTAATAATTTAACCACAACAACAATTAATAATAAAACTCCTGTTAGTGGTGTTAAAGGCAACAGTGAAAGTAGCTATCGAACCGGAGACGTTAATATTACTGCTGCGAATATTGGTCTTGGAAATGTAGAAAATAAATCTTCCGCAACTATACGTGGAGAATTAACTAAAGCTAATGTAACTACGGCTCTTGGTTATACTCCTCCAACAGCCGACTCAAAAGTTACTTCTGCTGCGAATCACTACACTCCTTCTCGCGATACAAATGCGGATAAGAGTGCAAGCGCAAGTGGAGCTACTGCGGCTTGGAATATTGATGTTGTTAAAGGAGTAACAGTTCAAACTGATGGAAAAGGACACGTTACTGGAGTTAATGTTACAAGTGGTAAAATTCCTGCTAATCCAAACACTGATACACATCGTCCAATTCAAGTTAATGGTACGCAAGTTTTAGCAAGTAACACTACTGCTCTTAATCTAAAAGCAGGCTCTAATGTTACTATAACTGATGGCGGTTCTGGCGCGATAACTATTGCGGCAACAGATACTAATACGTGGCGTGGTATACAAGATAATTTAACTTCCAGTTCAAACACTACAGAATCATTAAGTGCAAAACAGGGATATCTACTTGCGAATGGTAGTGCAAGAGATAATACGAAAGTAGAAAAAACTACTTATGAATATAATAGAGAAATATCTTTCGGTTCTTCTGGTTTATTATTGATTGGTAAATTTCCTTGTTATGATAGTAATGTAACAATTGAAATTAAATCTACAACAAATCAAACTTACTATGCTGTAGCAATATTGGCTACACAAAATATCAACACAACGGGTGAAGGAACAATTAGTTGGTGTACATATGGCGACACTACTAATTCAGTAACAGCAAATTTATATGCTAAATATGTTAGTGGTAGTAATAATATAGAAATATATTTTGTACCAACAAGCTGGTCAAAAAATTTAATCCATATTCAAGCGGTTGCTTTACGCAGCGCTCCTACTAATATATGTGAATCAGTCACTTCTAAACCTGCTGAAGCAACAAGACAGCCTACCAATACGGCTATAAATGCCAGCTATTTGATATCTGGAACATTAAGTGCTGATAGGCTTGCAACATCTGGCGCAACAGCTGGCTCTTACGGCGATTCATCTGCTCAGACACCAGGATATGGAAGCACATTTAAAGTACCATATGTTACTGTGGATAACAAAGGTCGTGTTACTTCAATAAATGATCACACTGTAAAAATACCGGCAAGTGATAATACCTGGCGTCCAGTAAGTGATTCCGTTTCAAGCACGTCTTCGTCCGACGCCGCTTCATCTAAGGCTGTAAAAACGGCGTATGATCTCGCCGCAAGTAAAACCGCAAACACCGGCACAGTAACGAGTGTCGCAACTGGTGTTGGTTTAACCGGTGGTACGATAACAGGAAGCGGTACTTTAAAGACAAAACTGCGTAGTGAAACTGCTTTAACGATTGATAGCGCAGCCGCAACTACGACTTCCGGAAGAGTATATCCAGTAGCAGTAGATAAAACTGGATATTTGGCAGTTAATGTACCATGGACAGATAATAATACAACTTATTCAGCAGGCACAGGTTTATCATTATCTGGAACTACATTTAGTAATTCTGGTGCTACCGGCGTCAAGGGCAATGCAGAATCATCTTATAGAACTGGCGACGTGAACCTGACCCCGGCGAACATCGGGGCGGCTCCGTATTATTACATACGAAATTCGGCGGACACTCGAAGATTGCAGGTAGATGCCAATGGTGTTAATCTTTGGACTATTGGCGACAGTAGTAGTGCCAAACTTATAATAAGATTGGACGGGACAATCCCTCCGGCGAACATCGGACTCAGTGCCACTGTTTATCTGGAAAATTGCAGCAGCATCGCGGAAATACATCAGGCGTTGATTGACGGTAACAGTCTGGAAGGACGGGCGCAAGTCGGACGAAACACAACCAACAACTTCAAGACACTGGTGGGTGACCCAAACACAGGGTCAACCAGTGCCATAGCGTTCGTAACCATCGAAGCACAGACTGATGATTATGCTGTAATGCACTGTATCGTCAGTGGAAATAACGGCATAAAACATAAGTATATTTTTTCCAATTACAGTTCTCCGTCAAATAACAAGCAAACAGAATGGACGACATTACAGTTGGCATCTTTAAGTGCGACGATAAGCACTACATATTGTGATACCAGTACTTCTGAAATAAAAGTTACAAGAGCAGGAAATATCGTTACTGTGACATTTAATTTAAAAATGAAAGCTAAAGGAGAAAGTACTAATATTCTTGCAACTGGATTACCGCACCCACTTGGCAGGATTATTTTTGCAGGAGGATATGTTGGTGAAAGCCGTAGGTTGAGTATAGATACTAATGGTAATCTTACTTGTTATTATAATGATATTGCTTCTGGAAATGATTTATTCGGTTGTGTATCATATGCAACAAATGCTTAATTACAATCGAAAAATTCAAAACGGCAGGAAATCTTGTACTGAGAACCTGCCATTTAATATTTATACGTTTTATATAAAATTATATAGGGAAGTGATTTTATGTCTGAACGAGCAAGAACAAGAGATTTACTTCTCGATTATAATCCAATAATTATTCCGCCTAGACCTCATTCAGCAGGTCTAGGCATTATTTATCCTTGGGAAAATATTTCCTTATCTATTTTTTCTCAACAGCTTTTTAAAATAGCTAAAAATAGCGGTTTTAATGGCTCTCAAAAAGATTTCGAAGAGAAATTTGGTTTATTTTTTCAAAATAAAACTATTATTTTCTCCAATCTTATAGATTTCCCAAAAGAAGGCGAATTTAATAAATTATATTTTGCTTTAGATGAAAAAATTTTATATTACTGGGAAAATGAATATATTCCTATTAACGCAATGTTAATTGAAGATACTATTATAGAAGGGGGCGAAGCGTAATGGCACAAAATAATGTAAGAGCAACCCTTATTCTTCGAAATGATTTAGCCGCAATTTGGGCTTCTCGAAACCCTATTTTAGCTAAAGGTGAGCTTGGAGCAGAAATTGACACTGGTTTATTAAAAATTGGTGATGGTGTTAAACACTTTAATGAATTAAGTTATATTAATAATCACAGTGCAGAAGATGGAGCATTAATTACTGCGGTTAATAATAAACTTACTGTTGCTGATTATGGCAAATCTTATTGGAAATATGACGCGAATGAAGATACTGAAGTAAAAGTAACAGAAACAGATTTAACTAAATGGCCTTCAGCAGTAGAATTACAAGTCAAAAATGGCGTAGCACGTTGGGTAGAATCAAAAATTAATTATGACCCTTTTAGAGGGACGATTGATGGAGCTTTAATCACTTTACAACGAGATCCAATTGCTAGTAATGAAGCTTCTACAAAAGCATATGTTGATTCTACAATCGCAACTCAAATAGCTAATATAAATTATTTAAAACGAGAAATTGTAACAGAATTACCCACTAGTAATCTTGATACCAATACTATTTATATGATTAAAGATAATAATGCTGCTAATCCAGATCAATATAAAGAGTATATGGTTATTGATGGTGTATTAACTCAAATTGGTGACACATCAATTGATTTAACAAATTATTTACAAAAACCTGAAATAGGAAATTTTACAGAAGGACATCTTCCAGTTTTTTCATCTGATGGTTCAATAATTGATAGTGGTGTTCTTGCTTCTGATATAAATAAACTTTCTATCGCAACAACAACTGTTTTAGGCGGTGTATATTCTTCTAATTTAGATAATAAAGTTTCTGTTGATGCTTTAGGAATTATGGAAGTTAATAGAATCGCAACAGATAAGCTTTTTGTTCCTGATGGAAATGAACTTATTTTAAATGGCGGTGTCGCCTAAGGAGGTAAGTAAATGGCAACTAAAATATTAAATACTAGAATTCAATTAAAATATGATACTTTAAATAATTGGATTGCTAGTGCGCAAACTAATCCTTCATTCCATCCTTTAAAAGGTGAAATTTGTATTGTAGAAATTCCTAATACTAATAGCGCGGCGGATACACAACAAAATAATCAAGGTAGATTAAATCCTCCCGCAATAGGAATTAAAGTTGGCGATGGTAGTCATAATTTTTTAGAATTACCTTGGATACAAGGTTTAGCTGGAGATGTTTATGGCTGGGCTAAACAGCTTAATCCTCCCGCAGCGAATGAATTAATTTATGAAAATAATCAAACTATTAAAGCAAAAATTGAATCTATTGAAAACTCTCTTCAAGCAGATTCTGATACTCAATATAGAATCGTTAAAGGGGAAGAAGAAAATGTAAATAAATATTATTTACAAAGTAAAACTAAAAACGGCAATTTTCCAAATTCAATTACTGAAACAGAGTTTTTAGACTTAACTGAAATTATTAATAGTATTTCTAATTTAGGAACTGCTGCAAATGCTACTATTGCTACTACTCCTATTGAAGATAATGATTCTAATTCAGATTTAACTACTAAAGCACAAGTTGCTGCTTATGTAGCAAATAAAACTGCGGGATTAACTCAAGCGATGCATTATCGTGGTATAGTTGCCGCAAATCCTATTGAAACTGCTCCAACTGGAACTTATATTTCTGGAGATGTTGTAGCTTTTAATAATTCAGAATATATATATGATGGAACTAATTGGAGAGAATTAGGGACAGAAGGTAGTTATGCGATAAAAGGCAGTATTTCTGAATCAGACTTAAACTCTGATCTACAAACTAAAATTAACAATAAAGTTAATAAAAATGGTACAGACCGTTTAATGACTGATGAAGAAGGAGAAAAATTAAGTGAAATTGAAAATGGAGCACAAGTTAATATCATTGAAAAAATTACTGTTCCTTCTGATTCTGATTCAGATTCTGATAAAGAATTAACTATTACAAATAAAACAGTTAAACTTTCAAAAATCGCTGAAACAGGGAATGTTAATAATTTAATCCAAACTTCTGGAGATTATTTAATTTTATATTGTGGAAACGCAGGCGAATTAATTTAATTTCTTTAAGGAGGTTAGTATTATGATTGATGAAGTTATTATTTATGAACAAGAATGTGATATTCCTGAAAATTGGGAATCTAATACAATCTTAATTAGAGATAGAAAAGGCAATATTATAGAGCGTGAAATTCCTGACGATATAGAGGAGGAATGATTATGCTAAAAACTATTCAAGTTAAAGATACTGATAAGCTAGTTGCTATAGCCCAGTATTTAACTAAATATGCTAAGATTTTAAAGGCATCTGAAACTTTTGATGATGCCTTTAAATCTTATATTATAAAATGGCAAAAAGAACATAATTTAACTGCAAATGGTATTATTAATGATGATGATTGGATAGCAATGGGAAAAGAATTGCCAACTTGTTCTACTAGTAAGAATAAGAAAAGTGTATATACTTGTGCGATCCAAATTTTAATTGGCGGCTTAGACGTAGATGGTGATTATGGTTCTAAAACTAAAAAAGCAGTTGCAGCTTTTCAAAGTGCTTGTGGTTTAAGCGCAGATGGTATTTGCGGACCAAAGACTTGGGCCGCACTTATTATTGGTAAAACCACAACTACATCAACAGACAAAGTTCTAAATGAATGTGTTAAATATTTACAATGGGACAAAAAGTGGAAAGATATAAAATATAGCACTCATACAAGTAAACAAACTATTGGTAATAGTGGATGCGGAACAACCTCTATGGCAATGATACTTGCTACTTGGGAAGATTCTAAAATTACTCCAGTAGAAACAAGTAAATGGGCTGTTGAAAATGGTTATAGAACATATAATAAGGGAACTGATTGGGATTTTTTTAAATGGATTTTCAAAAAATTTGATTGTTTTGAAAAATATATTGAAACATCTAGTATTGTTACTCTTGAAGCCGCACTTCGCGAAGGCGCTCTCGCGGTTTGTAGTGTGAATTCAAATGATAATAAATTTTGGACTTCTCAAGGTCATTTTATTGTCGCTCGCGGAGTAGATAATACATATTTTTACGCAAACGATCCAAATAAAGATACTACTCCAAGAAAGCAAGAAAAATCTAAATTTAAAAAATGTTTAAAACAAGCATTTATTTATTGGCCTATTAAAAAAGATTCTACTCCTGAAGATGATAAAAAAGTAGCTTCAATTGAAAAAGAAACTACTTATAATTTAGAAGGAAAAATAATTGATATTTCTAAATGGCAAGGAAAAATTGATTTTAATAAATTAAAAGATGAAGTTTCTCTTGTTATTACTCGTGCTTCTTGTGGCTCTGATAAAGATATTAAATTAGATGAATATGTAAATGAAATGATTAAATACGGTATTCCATTTGGAGTATATTGTTATTCTTATGCTAGCACAGCAGAAAAAGCTAAAGATGAAGTAAGAAAAATGATTGAATATTCTTCTAAATATAAACCACTATTTTATGTAATGGACGCAGAAGAAGCTAAAATAACTAATTTAGCAATTAAAACTTTCGCAGAGGAACTTCGCGCGCAAGGCATTAAAAAAATTGGTTGTTATGTTGCGCATAATCATTATAACGACTACAATTACTCATCAGTAAAAGATTTATTTGATTTTACTTGGATACCGCGTTATGGCAAAAATAATGGTACAGTAGAAGGCGGAATTAAACCTGCTTTTGATTGTGATTTATGGCAATATACTAGTACTGGAAAAATTAATGGTATTAAAGGCAATGTTGATATGAATATTATCATTAATCAAGATAAAGATATAAAATGGTTTTTAAATAAATAATTGACTGAAAATGATGTCAAGGAAGTGATTTTATGGCTAGTGAAAAAACCATAAATACTAGAATTCAGTTGAAAATTGATACTGAAGAAAATTGGGAAAAATCTGTTTTAAATTCTACAGATTTAGAAATTGGTCATCCTAATGGGAAAAAAACAGAAGGAACATCTTTTAAACCTAAAAATGGTGAAGCGATTATTTATGCGGCAGACAATACTCATCCCGCACCTAGGTTAAAAATTGGTAACGGAAAAGATAATGTCCTAACTTTACCTTTTATAAATGTAGATTCTCCTATTGTAAAACAGGAAAATACTACATCTGATAAATGGCACAAGCTTTTATTACATTACAATGAAGATTTAACTTCTAATATTGAAACAGCAGATGTAACTAATAAAATTTATAGTGCTAAAGATATTTCAGTACAAGCTTCTTCGGGCACTATTCGCGCGAATGGGTATAAAGTTACAGATGAAGTGGAATTATATTATAATTCTGAAGATAAAAGTTTAGATTTTATTTTCTTTGATGAGGAGGAACAATTATGAGTTTAATAATGTGGCTTCCTCTGACAAAAGACTTACATAATCAAGGCTGTAGTAATATTTCTGAAATTATAAATAATAATACTAATTTTTATTTTCCTGGAAAAGTAGGAGAAAATTGTTTAGCAGGCCAAGATCAAAATGATACTGTAGAATTAAAATTAAAAAAATTAGCAAATATTTTAAGTAATAATCATTCTTATACTTTAACTTGTTGGTTTAAACTAACTGGAAATGCTAATGAAG
>Ga0247610_10006730_pt1 | contig 11899 bp, 7 predicted proteins | sample 174DNAGHGhighgp2_FD_193483 | JGI IMG/M metagenome (GOLD analysis project Ga0247610, IMG submission 193483) | Sheep rumen microbial communities from Palmerston North, Manawatu-Wanganui, New Zealand - 1742 DNA GHGhigh gp2 | ecosystem: Host-associated > Mammals > Digestive system > Stomach > Rumen ...
CTTCATTCACAAAACGCAGCACTTCCTCTATGATGGCTGCATTTGGAATATCATAGAGTGACTGTCCGTGGAGGTCAATCACGTTCTGATGCACAAGCACCTCGTCCAGTATTCTGATTGCCTGAGCATAACTGGTTGCCTTACGGGAGTTCTCCGGTGAAAATCGTGTATTAAAATCTATAAAGCCCTGTCTATCCATAATTCGCTTCTCGTTTTACTAATTTATGATGTATTCTCAAGTTAGCCACTAACTTTTCCGAGTTACCCACTAAGTGTAATGGAGTTACCCACTAACTCATTTTTCAATTATGCCAAATAGATTTAGAGAGAACTTATATCTTCGCCCTTTTCCATTTCTATTTTGATCTAACACAATATCACAATCACAATCGTCAAGCAATTGTTGTATGATGAAGAGCCCAAGGCCTCGACCTTTTCCTTGTGGTTTGCATGTCACGAATGGTGAAAAAAGAGTATTCTCTACTGATTTATCCACTCCTGGACCATTGTCCTCAAAATGAACCCAGGGTTTATCTATTGTTATTGTTATCTCCCTATCTTGCTCAATAGTTTGCAACCAATAAATAGAGTTGTTCATCAGATTATCAAATATCTGAATTATTCTACCCTTATTTGCTTTTATGACAAAATCATTCTTTTTTTCTATAAACAGACTAATATCCTTTTCGCCTAATTTCTCACTATAATAGCATCTTTCTTCGTTTTCAAGTAAATCATATAAGGAAAACTCTTCCATCTTTATACGACTGTATTTCATAGAAGAATCAAGATGCCTCATCTGAGACTTTAACGATGTGACAGTTGTCTTTATAAATGATAATAATGTGTAGATTTGCTCTTGCGAAACACCCTTCTGTGTTTTCAGTTGAGACTCTAACTCACGACCTTTCCCCAACATACGGTCAGATATTTGGCCTAAATCATGAGAGACCATTTCAGAAATAAGACCTAATGATGCCAACTCTGTCATATCTTTTAGACTCTCTTCAAGCATTTCAAGTTTTGGCTGCAAAACTATGAGCGCTTCATTCAAATAAACAGAATTCTTTAAAACCTCATTGGCTTGGGCTAATACCGAACGTGACCTCTCCATTAAGTCGGATACTTCCTTGAGCGCTTGTTTTGTCAACGAGTCTTCTTTTTGTGCAAACATATTTCCATCTTCAGATTTCACAACCTTCTGTATATGTTTCTGAATGTTACTAAATTTCGTCTGAACTTCGTTATAAGACTTTGATATTTCACAACCTCGTTCTCCTTGTTCTTTTATGGCACTAAATGCATCTTTCAATGACTTTACTTTTTGATTGTCTTGGACCATGTCCTTTTTAAAGTCATTGTAGAATCTCCGCAAATTTTCAAACTCGCGATTAACTGATTTTATAAAAAAATCCAAAAGCCCTAGAAACACGCGGTAATAATCGTTTTCTATAAGCCCTTCTCGGTCTGTTTTGTCTTTAAGATGACAATTTATTCCTTCATCAATAGACACATAGCCAACCACATTGTCTGGTCTTAATCCATAATATGAAGAACCGCCTGTCCAACTTGCCCCCAACTTCAACCAGTCGTTAGAGTTGATGCCATAAGGACGAATAGCAAATCCATTACGATATATTTTTATCCCCTTTTGAGGTTCGATGAAAGATTTATATTCATCGAATGTCGCATATAAAGATGACCACCATTCTTCATTTCTTGAATTACGTTGGAAAGAAAACTCTTGTATGCGACCAAAGAAATTCCCTGGATCATAATCTTCCAAATTGAATAATGTTTTTGGTTCCTTTGTATCAGACAAAGAGAAAGATAATGCAACGCGAAGCCATGTCCCTTCAACATTCTTTCTGAAATTTGATGCTCGACCTTTTTTGTCCTTGAAGAAACTCTCAATAAAACGTTTACCATTATCTGACAAGACTATCTTCTCATAGGTATCAAAATCATTTCCAATAAGTTTACGAATACTTATATCTGCATACCAAGAAAAGATATCCTCTTGATACCTAAAATGTATGTCTGAAATACTTAAATGCTGCAATTTCTCACTTTCTTGGTCAAGATTGATTTTTTCACCATTGATACTCAAATAGACTTTAAAGGGTCTGTTTTCTTGATACGGAGAAATAAGTTGACACAACAATGCCTTGAATCGCTCTAAGTTAGAACCTTCCCAAGCCTTTGTGTCGGATAAGTTAAGAAGAACGAGCCGTGTTCCTCCTTTTTTGTTGAAAGTGGCTTCTTGGAAATCAACTTTAACATCAGACAATTTTTGAACCTTATCAAAGTCATTCCAATTGAAACCTACATGTAATGCTTCGCCATTGTCTTTCTTTGTGAAAATCTCACAAATATCAGCCAATCTTTGCGTACTAAGTCTTCCCAAGCCTTTATCTCCTAACGGAGTTCGCCCTTTAGGAGTTTTTGGCTTAACACCATCTACAGGCCGCTTTTTAGAATAAGATATGACAAGCCATGATTGTAGAATTGTGTTACGATCCATACCAAAACCATCGTCATCCACAATTATATATCCTTTGTGGCTTTTATTGAAGATGTCACTACTGTTCAACGTTTCTTGAGTATCAATTGTAACCTTGACATAATTTGCATCTGCATCGTAAGAATTTTTTATTAACTCCATCAATGCAGTAACTTGATCTGTTACTAACTCTGCACCAAGTTGTCGAATAACATGTGGATTTATATCAAATCTTGCATCTCTTTCTTCCATATCTATTACTCTTTCTTATCTTGATGGAATATTAAAATCCTCTCCTTCTCCATCGTCTGTGAAGAGCTATTCCTTTTAGCTTGTTTCTTATTTGAGATTTTTCTTTCCGCATCAAAAAACAGGGAAGCTCCTCGTCTTTCCATGAGATCTTTAAGTATTTCTGCATTGGGGACTTCTCTTCCACCTACGAAACGATTACCGATGGTCCAAATATAGAATGCTTCTGGCTTCATTGCATTTACTATAGATTCTAGACTCTCATCAAAGTCCGCTATGAATGCAAAAGTCTTCTTATAATTGCCCTTTTCGTCATCGGGTATCACACTATAAAAAGCCGATAATGAAGGAGATTTGTCTAGGAGCGAGTTAATAACCCGTTTTAGTTCCTTGCTATCTATTCTTCCGCCAAGACTTTGCCTGTCAATTTCTTGCGTAGTTTTAAGATAGTCATAAGGACAATTTATATCTTGTGGGTCAATCCATTGTAAAGGCAAATAACTTGTTTGTCCATAAGTAACCGTTGTATGATTATCACCATATGGAGGAGAAGACACTAACAAATCATATTTTTTATTAGATTCTATTTTTTTTTGCGTATTCCCCCATACAATCTCAGATATGCCAGAAAACTTGTAGCCATCTAACAAATGTTCTTCTTGCAATTTCTCACGATAATCAGCAAGATCCTCTATACCGCGCTTACTATAATAAAAAAACTCCTTGATTATATCAATTTTCCTATTTTCAATATCTTTTTGGTCTCGCATGTGTAATTTGAACGTAGATGTCCTATCATTACTTCCAATCCGTATAACCTCAGACATTACAACCCAAAAGAAAATTCTATAATCATAACATGATTCTGCCTGTATTGCTCTTCTTATTTTAGAAAGCGATATCTGGACGTTCTTATTAAACCATTTATCAATATTTGCAAAAGAAACATCTATATCTGTTGCGTTATCGTTTTCAATATGCTCCTGAATAGACTGGAAAGCCTTTTTAAATCCATCTAAATCATAACATGCTGCTTTAGCTCTAGACAGCAATACCGCAAATGGGTTAATGTCCTGTCCAAATACTCCAAATCCATATTCCATGCATGATAACAAAGATGTACCAGAACCCATAAAAGGATCCACAGCCAAACTATTAGAGGGGAGGATGTGTGTCATCGCCTCTATCATGGCGCTCTGAGTTGCAGGCACCATCATAGCAGGATACATAAACAGACGATGCATATTTTCACTGCGATCTGCCTTCTCCCCATCTAAAGTACCCTCTTCTTTAATAGTACTTAAACGAGCTAAAAGATCCTTTAATTTATCTGAATCTATCATAATCTTCACATTAACAACGTCCTAAGTCACCAGGAAATTCCGGCCTTGACAAATAACTCATAAACTGTTGTAACAAGACGTGAGCTCCATAGCTGTTATAACGTCCTACGCGTTTCACATCGAATTTAATCATGGTTCCTGAAATAGTCGGTTTCTTCACAACTTTTTCATCACCCATTTCATATGATTTACAAAAGAACCGTAATATTGCCGTCTTTTGCCGCTTCTCTATCTTATTGTCTATCGTGTCACACGCATTCTTATATTTTGCTATTTTCTCCAATATCTTATTATATCGTAACAGCATATTTTCTTGCATTATCTCTCTTCCATCTAGATGGTCACAATTTACATTAATATCAATTTCTGCTAAACCATTTGCATTATATGATACTAAATCCAGTAAAGATAGAGAAATCCTTTTCCGATCAGAAAAAAGGATATGGGAATAATCATTCTTAAAGGGATATTGGAAATCTCCTTTAGTTCCTTCGCTAAGATACAACTTTTCTTCGGCTTTGTCTTTAGTTGTTAATGGCAAAAGGAATGCTTGATCTAAATCATATCCTCTTTTTCCTTCTGGACGAATACTTAAATTACAAGGTTGCCCTAACAATATATAGTATTTATTTCCAATTTGAAATATATCACCATTTGAGATAGGACTATATACTTGATTTACATAATCAATTTCATCAAACCATTCTCCACCCCTTATCAAATTTAAGATTTCATCATTTATGATTTCTGATGAATTTGGGCCGTCTAATGCACGAATAGAATTTGTGTTTTGCTGGAATTCAGCAAATTGTTTCTTTATTCCTTGTTTTAACCCTTTATTCAAATAAACCATAATAATTCGGCTAAGAGACTCAAACTCCCAACAACCTTCAACTTTAGAACTAGCTATCACCATTCGGTTGAATGTGGCAGGATCTATAGATTTCATTCCATTTTCAAAAACAGCACAAGCCTCGTTTACGGCATTTCCCGCCATTTCCTTTACTTTTTCAATTTGCTTTAGCCAAATAACATTTTTTAATCCCTGAACCATTAGCGACTCGTCATCTCCGTCAAATCGCTTTTTTGAAATTGGATATATATTTTTATTAAAATTACGTTCTTCCCATTTTTTGATTTCCTCATCTATGCTAAATGTCTCAGAAAAAACACCACATAATATATTGCCATCATTAGCAATTGATTCTAACAATTGATCTCCATTTTTCACAAATCCTTTTAAATCATAATCTATTAATATCATACAAACCTTTTGAGTTTCTTTCATTTGATGAATCAATACTTCTTTATAATTATCATCAAACTGCTCTGGTGAAAGAAGCTCCACATTACACACTGAAAGCAAATCCAATAGTTTGTCTGCTATTGAAGGATTTGTACGTTTCACTTCGTACTTCTTCACAAAGCCATCTATCTCTTCAAAAGATGCTTTTTCCCACCATTCTTCAAATTGTTCTTGCCATAGATCTGCCTCCATAGTAAATGGATATTGTTGATCCCAAACTCCATGATTCACTAAATAAGCAACCTTACCAAAAACATTATCGTGATAAGACACCTTACCCAATATATCATCGACATAGATAACTTTTTCTATGTTTTTTTGAGAGAAAATATTAAAAATTTGCTCTTGAACATTCATGGTTATACTATTTCTTTAAGTTCAACATCATTTTCGCATGCTCCGCTTAGGCCTTCAAAAGTGTATTTGTAGGCTTGATGGCCTTTTACTGGAGTCTTAGCGAGTGTATATAACCGCATCTCTTGTTGATACTCTGGATGCTCTTCCAGCATTTCACTCAAACGGCTTAGCGTTTCCTTGCTATGCGTGGTAACGAACACCTGTTTATTTGTTGTGGTTGCCATGGAGAAAATGGCTTCCCACAGCTTCTTGTAAGCAGAATAGTGCAAGCCGTTTTCAATCTCGTCTATCAGAAGGATATTATTCATAGGATTGGCTGAGGCTGCCACGATGTTCAGATAGCGACGAAGGCCATCACCTTGCATGTTGACTGCCAGCAACTGATCGATACCCTCCAAACCGATATATGCGACATTATTCAGAATCTCCAATGTGGTGATGCGGCTATCGAAATGCTTCAATTGCTCTGTTACGGTATCTTTTAACCTGCGCTTTGCCAATTCAACTAAGTCATTAGCTGGATTGCCAGCAGCCAAGTCTGAGGAGATAAAAGCCACACTATTTTTTTCCAGATAGCCTTCTGCCAACTTCTTATTGGATATCAATCCCTGCTGATTGACAGTCAAACTGCACTCGTAGGTATTCTTCTGTTGGCTGGATTCAACATCGAAAAGCATCTTTAGCGTATTCAGGAAGGTCTTTGTTTCTGATGTTGGTATCTGTCCGTTTTGCAGGCTTCCTTGAGATTTCTCATCAAAGACATAAGTCAGATCAAGAGACAAATGCCGCTTGGTAGCATCAAACAGTTCGGCAGCAATCTCAGGCTTCACCTTCAGATCATAATTATGGAACAGATAGCCCAAATCAGCAAAACTGCTGAAACTGCGTGACCTGATAGAATTGATGTTTTGAGGCAGGTCTGGGTTAGAAATGCCCATCATCAGCAACAGACACTCCAACACAGAACTCTTACCAGAACTGTTCTGCCCAACAAAGACATTCACACGGGAGAAATCATCAATCTTCAGATGGTCAATGCCCCTGAAGTTTGTAATCTCAATATTCTTAAATCCGTCCATAACGATAGTAATATCCACTTTATCTGGCAAAGATAGTACATTTATCTCAAATATAATATATTCGCCTCCTCATTTTAAAAATTTTTAAAAATTGCTGGGAAGGTCGTGGCGTATTGGCTGAGAAATGGCAAAAAAAATCTGAAGGTTACTGAACCTCCAGATTATCGTGCTTTGCCATCCAAATGCTGAACACTGTGCCTGTCAGGAGCATTGCTCCCATCGCCATTCCTGTAATCATAACTTGATCTCCTATTCTTAAACTGTTACTAATTTCTTTTAACAGTGCAAAGGTAGGCATAAATCTGATTCCAAACAACGGTTTATCATGATAAGTCGTGCAGCCTGCTATCGAAAATTTCGATAGCAAAAGCCAGCGACAGCACAGATTTTTGAATAAAAACTTGGATAATACAGTGAAAACGAGTAACTTTGCAGCCAAAACATCCTCTCGCTTATGGAACTGCGACAACTCAGATATTTCACCAAACTGGCAGAGACGCTGAACTTCTCGTCGGCTGCTAAAGAACTATTCATCACACAGAGCACCCTCTCCCACCAGATCCTGCAGTTGGAAAAAGAACTGCAGCAGCCGCTATTCCTGCGCAACAGTCACGAGGTAAGCCTGACGGAAGCAGGACAGACACTGCTGCCTCTGGCTAAGGGCACACTGATGTCGGCAGACAACTGTCGGCTGAGGCTTGACGAACTGAAGAACGTGCTTGGCGGAGAACTCAATATCGGGGTGACATTCTCCTTTGCCAGCATCATGGCGGAGACGGTCACAGCATTTCTCAGGCTGCACCCGAATGTGAAGATGAAAGTCACACAGTCGACAATGGCAGAACTTATCGAACAACTGGAGAATCACGAACTTGACTTCGTGCTGGCATTCAAACCCACGCTGAGCAATCCGAAGATAGAGAGTCAGGTGTTGTTTCACCATCGCTTGGCTGCCATCGTCAACGAGCGCCACGCCTTGGCCCACCGGGACTCAATCACACTGGAGGAACTGCAACGATACGACCTCGCCCTGTCGCGACGAGGCACCCAGGCTCGCAATGCCTTCCGTAACGCCATCGCCGACCACGACTATCACTATAAGGTAAAGGTGGAGATGAACACCGTCTACTTGCTGTTCAGGCTCGTGAGAGAATCCAACTACGTGACGGTCTTGAGCGAAAGCACCGTCGTGGGCGAGCATGGGCTGAAAGCCATTCCTATCGTAGACACAGACCAGCCCGATAAGCAGATGCAAGGCTGTATCCACCTATTGAAAAGCACTCATGTGAAGAACGCAACGAAAGAGTTTATTCGCATGCTAAGGGAGAGCAGCAACATGCTCCGCAACACGTTCGTTATGGATTGACCTTCTCGCCGAGAGCCTGTTTGATATGGGTGTCGAGAATGTGGAAACTGGGATCTACCATGCCGCCGTGACCGTGACCATCGAGTTCGTAGAGATAGGTCTGCTTGTGGCCGGCAAGTTTCATCATACGGGCCAGATACTGGTTCTCGTCGTAACGGCCGAAGAGTTCAAGTTCGCGATCGCCACAGATGAGCACCAGAGGCGGACAGTCGGGACGCACCCAGTAGAGCGGTGCATACTTGTCGATGGTGGGCTGCAACGGACTGATGCCCTGCATCTTACGAACATTATAGTGCGTGATGGCCTGTCCGCTGAAGGGCACGTACATCCACACCGAATCGGCATCGACATCATAAGCCTTCAGCCACGACTTGTCGAGGCAGAGCATCATCGCGAGATAGCCACCTGCGGAATGACCCGTGACGACAATCTTACGAGGATCGCCACCATACTCCTTAGCATGACGGAACACCCAGGCGACGGCCTCGGCGGCATCGTCGATGGTCTTGTCGACAGTCACCTTCGGCAGCAGACGATAGTTCGCACCCACCACGACATACCCTTTCTCACGAAGCCGCTCAGGTATCTCTTTCTGACCTGCCTCCAGTCCGCCTCCGTGGAACCAGACGACAACGGGACAATCCTGCTTCGACTCAGGATAATACACATCGAGTTTCAGCCGCTCCTTAGAATAGGCATCACCCTTTGACGTGAAAGCTATATCACTGGCAGTCAGATACTTCTGCGCACTAACATCCATCGCCAGGAGAATGGCCGTCAGCAAGGTCATCGCTTTTTTCATCGTATTCATATTCTTCATCATTATAATCTGTGGCAAAGATACGAAGAATATTTGTAAGACCCAACTAAATCGTGAAAAAAGATGGTTTCGAGGTACGTGGGTTGAGGGCTTCGAGGTACGTAGGTCGTGATACACGAGGCAATAGGGTGACAGATTTCATAATCATATTGAAAAATAACTAACACTTCTAACACTTCTGCATTAATCTATTGAATAACAAACATTTATATAAACAGATATCTAACATTTATCTATCATCTTGTCTAACACCTAAATCATCTGATAATAAGAGCCACTTATTGAAAAATAACAGGCACTTACTACGCAGTAATAGGCTCTTATTGAGAAATATATAACTGTTATTTGAGCAAAAACGACTTGTTTTGCATGCGTAAACAGTATGAATAGATATGGAAATAATAGGTGTAAGTTCAGGTGATTGGTAAATGGCAGATAAATAATAATATAAATATCTAATAATAAGTAAGTTAAAACATAAGTGTAAGAAGTGTTAGATAAAATTGAAGAAAAGTTTGAAAGAATGACTATTTTTTGTATCTTTGCACCTGAATATCAAATAAAAACCTGAATATGGAATATCGTATCACCAAGATCAAGGTAAAAGACAACAGTGTCGGCACACCAGTCAGTGTCAGCCTGGATGAAATCGTTGAGCGGATGAAGTCAGAAAAGAATGCTCAGGCAGTGGAAGACATCGCCAGGCTCATCACCTTTTCACTCATACAAAAACAGGAGAAAGGCTGGAACACCTATAGTGTGCGAGGCATGGACGACCTGCCCTACCTCATCTTCTCTGCCACCTTCGGCCGTCTGGGAATACAGGAGTTCCGCCAGCCGACGGGGCTCGTGCTGCTCAGCGTCGACTACGGCATGGACATACAGAAGATGCAAGCCATCCGTGAGCAGGCCATCCAGTTGCCACAAACGGTGCTCGTCTTCCGAAGCGTCAGTCGCCGCAGTCTGAAGATAGTCGTGAGATGCAAGCCCAAGGAGGGCCATTGGCCTGCTCAGGCTGAGGAATACGAGCGGTTCCTGATGGACGCCCAGCAGCAGGCCGCCAAATACTACAGCGCCTTCTGCGACTGCGAGATCAACCTGAAGAAGGAGTCGCTCAGCAGAGGCTGCCGGATGAGTCAGGACAGTTCACTCTACTACCAGCCCGATGCCGAGGCGCTGACGATCATACTGAAGTCGCACAGTCCGCTGGAGAACTACCCCCACGCCCATACCGACCGCCAAGGCTGGACAGACAGCAACCCATCGTCGGAGCAGCAGGAAAAGGAACGGGCTGACTTCTATGCCTGTCAGCGCAAGGCCCAGGAAGACTATGTGCCGGAATCAGACGACAAAATGATCCAGGAAGACGGGCTGATGACGCTGCTGGCACTATACTGCCGTAAGTCAGGACTGCCCGAGGAGTCGTCGGTCATCCGTGCCTCCCGCTACGCCAGCCAATTGGCACAGGAGAACATCCGAAGCATCTTCCGCAGCGTCTATGCAGAGCACAAGGCGGGACAGCCGATGGCCATGATGACGGAGAAGCAGCGTATTGCCTATAAGGTGAGGGAGTTCTTCGAGCGGCGCTACGAACTGCGCTACAACGAACTGAAGCGCATAGAGGAGTTCCGGCCCAAAGGGCACGACTACTGGCCCTGGCAACCGCTGACAGACCGTGACCTGCGCCGTATCGCCCACGAAGAGATGATTGATGCCGGTGCTGCCTGGTCGATAGATATAGAGATGTACGTGCGTTCCTCTTTAATAAAGACCTACAATCCCATCCATGAGTTTCTGGCCGGTTGCAGGACATGGGACCAAAAACGCGACTACATTGGCGAACTGGCTCGCAGGGTGCCCAACCAATACGGCGACTGGGAACCGTTCTTCCATCGCTGGTTCCTTGGTATGGTGGCTCAATGGCTCGGCAAAAGCCGTGACTTCGGCAACGCCATCGTGCCCATGCTCATCGGACCTCAGGCAACACACAAGTCGACCTTCTGTAAACTCATCATTCCCATGGGGTTGCGAGAATACTACATCGACGACATCAAGATGGACAATGCCGAACAGGTGGAGCGGATGCTGGGACGGATGGCCCTGGTGAACATCGATGAATATAATGCCAAGACCGACCGTGAACAGGCCAGGATCAAACGCATCCTGACGGAAAAGGATGTGCAAGTGCGCCGGATGCGCTCAGACCAGTATGTGATGACACCCCGCATGGCCTCGTTTATCGCTACCACCAACGAGCGGCAGCCCCTGAACGACCCGACGGGTTCCCGCCGTTATCTCTGCGTGGAGGTGACGGGCATCATCGACACCAATACGCCCATCAACTATCAGCAGCTCTACGCACAGGCCGTCTGGGAACTGGAGCAGAAGAAACCCTACTATTTCAACAAGGCAGAAGAGGCCGCCATCGAGGAGCACAACAGACAGTATCAGAATATGTCGGCAACGGAACTGCTGCTGGCAAAATACTTCGAACCGTCTGAGCGAAAAAAGAACTACTTCATGCTTGCACACGACATACTGGAGGAACTACAGCGCCACACCACCGGCACCGACAAGCCCAATATGAAGCAACTCACCATTGCACTGAAAGCGAATGGCTATCAATATGGCGCCCAGAGCGGAAACAGAGGCTGGTATGCGAAAAAGAGGTAGAAGACAACCTAGATGGTGACCTATAGTTACAGAAGAAGCCCCGACTCATTTCTGAATCGGGGCTTCGCTTAAAGATGGCGGCCTCCTACTCTCCCGCATTGCATTGCAGTACCATCGGCGCAGGCGGGCTTAACTTCTCTGTTCGGAATGGGAAGAGGTGGGACCCCGCTGCAATAACCACCTGATTATGGGGTTTGACAGCT
>Ga0247610_10006731_pt1 | contig 11899 bp, 9 predicted proteins | sample 174DNAGHGhighgp2_FD_193483 | JGI IMG/M metagenome (GOLD analysis project Ga0247610, IMG submission 193483) | Sheep rumen microbial communities from Palmerston North, Manawatu-Wanganui, New Zealand - 1742 DNA GHGhigh gp2 | ecosystem: Host-associated > Mammals > Digestive system > Stomach > Rumen ...
AATGGATGGTCTCCAAATAGAGCGCTTGGCAATTATGTTTCTGGAGCACAATTAGGAGGAGATGAATTTTATAATAGGTCAGGTATTTTACCTCAGGTTCAGGGCAGAACGTGGTTTGAAGCTGATGTCGGATTAACGAATACAATTTCTAGAGCGAAACAACCGGGTACAAGGTTAGTGTATTCGAATGATGGTTTGACATATGTCACTTATGACCATTATTTATCAGTTCATTTTATAGGAAAATGGAAATAATGATGTTTGGAGCGAATAGCGAACATTAGTGTTCTGAATTTATGAATATGATTCGGATGCCATAGTTGTTTCAAGGATTTCTGCTTTTTAAAACATTGTAATTATAAGAGATGCGACTTGCCAAAAATGTCCTTTTGATGCTTTGATGATGAACAAGAGTTTAAAACAGCTTGGTTAAATGCTGATAATAGAAAGGAATATAATTACTTATGAATAGTTATGAAAGAACGGAAAGAATAGAATTAGATTTAACTAAAGTTGAATCTTCATATCAATTACATCAGTTGCTAAAAACAAAATTAGGATTACCAACGTTTTATGGTATGAACTGGGACGCTTTCTGGGATGCAATAACTGGTATGATAGAATTACCGTTGATGATTGAATTTAAAGGATGGAAAGAATTCTGCATAAAAAATTCTTGTGAAGCCAAAATACTAAAAGATATTATGCAACAATATAATGATGAATTTCCATCATTACATTGTGAAACAGTATATAAATAATTGGAAAATCATCCAGAACACATTAAACAGCACGCCGCAGGCGTACCATTTAAAAGGTGGTGCCTGCGGCACAATTTTAATAAAATCCACATTTGACTCAATAAAAAAAGCTTAAACTATTATCCGGTTCGGAATAGTTTAAGCTTTTCTTTTCATACATTGTATTTCTTCACTATCCTCTTAAGTTTCCTGCCGAAGGGTTCGGCGAGGAACCAGAGGAAGAGGATGTTTGATACGGCATATGATATGGTGTAGGGGATAGCTGTTGTCAGGGCGGCGAGGTATAGTTTCAGGCCGAACTTTCCGTCGTTGTACGAAAGGACTGTCCAGATATCCATTATAAATGAATAGGCTATGCCGGATATAAATCCGTATATTATGAGATTTATCCGGCTTTTTTTCAGTACCGGTGCGAGAAGGCCGGCGGTAAAGCCGATAAGTCCCCAGGCGAGCATCTGGAAGGCTGTCCACGGGCCCTGACCGAAGTAGAAATTTGCAAGTATCGCTGTAAGTGCACCTACTAGAAATCCGGCTTCACCGCCGAGATAAAGCGCGGTTATTATGGTGATCGCGGAAACAGGTTTGAGAAAGGGGATGAATCTTCCTGAAAATGCAAGTGCGGTCATAACGGAAACTATTACAAGCCTCCTCGTGCCGGCGGATCTTCTTTCAAATCCTGCCGCGAAGAGCAGAAGCGAGAAGAGTGCGACTGCCAGTGAAACAAGGATATGCCGTTTCCGGTCAAATACAAATGCACCTGCAAGTACGAGAGACGGGATTATGACAAGCGGAACTGCATAGCGGATGAATTCACGGAGTTTTCTGCTCTTAATGACTGTCATGAGCATCATCCTTTCTGCCGTTGAGCGAGCATATTTCCACGGCTTCGGAAACGGTGACTATGTTTTTGTACATTTCTCTTGTCATACGGCTCACTGCTGTTGTGTAGAAACTGTTTGCCGGGAAGAATTCCTCCGGAGTGCCTTCCGAAACTATTTTTCCGTCGAAAAACATGGCACATCTGTCAGCACATTCAGCTGCGAACTCGATGTCGTGTGTGACGATGACTACGGTGACACCCTGATTTTTCAGGCGGTCAAGGATGTCCTTCATCTTTGATTTCCAGTCAGCGTCAAGGCCCTTGGTCGGTTCGTCCATGAGCAGAAGCTTTGGTTTCGCCGCAAGTATGCGTGCCAGAGCAGCAGCCTGCTGTTCTCCTCCCGAGAGATCGTAAGGGTGCCTGTCAAGCAGACCGGAAATGTCAAAAGGCAGTGAAGTGGTATCTGTTCCGCATTTTTCAAGTTCCTCACGAACCGAATCACAGAGGAAAACGGTCTGTACATCCTGCGGGAGAAGTGCGAGACATTCCCTGTAGAGCGAGCGGTTTCTGTATTCCTTAAGCTTTTTCCCGAAGACTTTTATCACGCCGCTGTACGGCGAAGCAAGATCTGCGGCAAGCTTAAGAGAAGTCGTTTTGCCGCAGCCGTTGCCGCCGAGAATGCAGAATATTTCGCCGGTGTTCACCTTAAAGCTTAAATCTTTCAAAACATCATCACCGTTACGGCTGTATCTGAAACGGACGTTTTTAAATTCCAGTGCAGTTTCTTTTTCTGCCGCTTCATGTGCAGGAGCCGGAAGGGCAGTGATGTCTTTTTTAAATGTCTTTTCAATGTAGTTCCGGCCTTCGCGTACAGTCAGCGGGCAGTTGTCCTTTCCGCCTGTCAGACCGTATATTCTAGCTGCTGCAGGAAGACCGCGCAGAACAGGCGAGTCGCCCTTTATTTCTGTAAAAATCTTACGCGGTTCACCGTTAAAGATGAGTTTTCCCTCATCCATTACCATTATTCTGTCGCACAGCGGGTAAGTATCTTCAAGCCGGTGTTCTGCGATCAGAACTGTCAGGGAAAGCTCTTCGTTCAGACGTTTTAACGCAGTGATAAATTCCGAAGCTGCGATCGGGTCGAGCTGGGCGGTCGGTTCATCGAGAATGATTATCTCGGGTGACATTACCAGAACGGAAGCGAGATTGAGCAGCTGTTTCTGACCTCCCGAAAGATCGGCTGTATTCTTTCCGTACCAGCTGCCAATACCGAAAAATCCGGCTGTTTCAGCAGTCCTTCGTGCTATTTCTGAAGCGGGTACTCCGAGGTTTTCGAGTCCGAATGCAAGTTCGTGCCAGACCTTGTCTGTAACTATCTGCTGTTCCGGTGACTGCATTACAAATCCTATTGATGAGGCTGACTGTCTGGAGGAACATTCTGATAGTGGTGCCCCGTGAAACAGTATGTTTCCGGTCGTTTCTCCGTTCGGCGATATTTCCGGCTTCAGAAGACGGAGAAGTGTTGATTTACCGCTTCCGGTAGAGCCGCAGAGGACGATGAATTCACCTTTGCCGATTTTAAAACTCACATTCTGTACAGCCTTTGAACTGCATTCAGGATAGGTGAAATTCAGATCTTCGACTCGGAATATTTCCATTTTATCAGAGCCTCCGTTTCTTTGAATACCGGCATCAGGACGAGCAGAAGGAATGCGGCAAGTCCGGCTTTTCCGGTCATATCAGGATGGATACCCGACATTTCCGGATAAAAATCAAATTCAAGACTTCCTTGTGCTGCTGCGACGATCACAGTACTCGCCAATATTACTGTAAGGATAAGAAAAGCAGTGTCGGTAAGAGTGAATGAAAATCTTTTCAGAGCGGTTCGGCGTCCTGTACCGAATCCGCGGGCTGCCATACTGTCAGCGGTCACTATACCATTTTCCAGCGCCCATGTGGAAACGGACGAGAAAATACGCATGCGTCCGGTAATGTCATCAATAATATTGTCGTCAGCATACAGTCCCATTGCTTTCTGGGTGTCGCTTACTTTCTGCCCCTGTCTGTTAAACAGCGGAACGTATCGTACTGCCATTGACAGTACCAGTGATATCTTCGGGGAGAGCAGCGATGTTATGTAGAGAAGCTTTTCGCTTGTCATTATCTGTGTAAACGACCGGAACATATATAATACTCCCGTAAGCATTGTTGCTGAGTTAAGACCGTAAAGAAGTGCTTCGAGTGTTACCGGATTGTCGTTCATTACAAACAGAACGGTTTTTCCGTTATGTGAGACAAGCGGATTGGCTATTGTAAGTATCACGTATAAAATCAGAAAAAACAGGTGAGTACGGATATGATTTCTTCCGTTTCTTACAAGAAACAGAAGAACACCGGCAGTCAGTGTCAGAAAACATATCACCGGATAGCTGCAGAACATTGCCGTGCCGGTGACAGTGAAGAACCACAGAGCAATGACTGCCGGATTAAGCTCATGAAACCGTACCATTTTCGTATACCTCATCAAGATCGTGACCGAGATCGCAGGTGTAGAGCCATTCTATTTCGTCACCGTCTGAAAGGACATACTCACCGCAGCCTCGCGACGGGGTAATGCCGTTTACATGGTACACCCATCCGGACAGATCGCCGAAGTCAAATTCGTAGATGTAGTTTATTCCGGCTATGTAGGAAAGGCCGTGTGCTGAACCGGCACCGCCCTTGTTTTCCACCTGTATGTTATAAACCCTGGCCGCTTCGGTGAGCACGTCGAAAACAGTTTCTCCGTTTTCTATGTCAAATTCAGTCTTTTTAAGTATCGTTCCGTCGGCCGGAATGTGCTCATCGTCTGATTTTCCAGCAATGGTGTCGCAGCGTATCTCAAGTGTTACCGTACCGGTTGCATCTGGCTTTTCAGATGATTTTCCATTGTAGTAATCATCTTTTGAGCTGAAATCATTCAATAAAACAAAAGCGGAAACAGCGGCTGCGGCGATAATGATAAAGATAAAATTCTTTTTATTACGTTTGCCGGCAAGGAAAAGTACGAGACATAAAACTCCGGCAGCCCCGAAAATAATAAGTACTATAAATATTTTATTATCTTTTTTGCCTGAGTCTGAAGAGCCGTCTTCGGTTTCCTTTTCGCTGTCAGTTTTGTGATCATTCTGAATATCAGAGTCTGAAGAAATGTTTTCGCTTATATCTGATGATACTGAAACAGAAGTTACTGAGACAGCAGCAGGTGATGTAACATTTCCGGTAATATCACTTACTGAAGTCATAGTTCCTGAAATCGTGTTTTCCGATACTGCAGATCCTGAAACGTTAGTGACAGAAACAGCTGTGGTATCAGTCATATTTTCTGAAGTAACTTTTTCGGCTTCCGTGACCGGCGTCTCTGTTACAGCTTCAGTCTCTGCGGGTCTTTCCACAGATCTGCGGTTATCGAAAACATAAAGTCCGGAGCGGCCTTCGCACATTCTTTTATAGGCTATAAGTGAGTAGAGTGCCTGAATGGTTGCAGTTTCGTTTGCTGCATCGCCTTTAATGTGTGAAAAACTGCCGTCATCGAGTCTGTATTCAGCTATCCCGTCAATAAGGCAGTTTCCGTTCTTAATAAATCTTTCGTCGTGAACACCGTCGATTCCGATCGATGAAAGAGCGACAAGCACCTGAGCCGCACTTTCCGGATTTGGCGTTCCGAAACTCTGGTATCCGCCGTTGTCCTGCTGTCTTGCCGAAAGAAATTCCACACCACGGTCAACGGCGTCATGAACAGACTGATTGTTTCCGTAGTAAGGCGCGAGAGCGGTGATAGTCATGGCGGTAACATCGATATCGCCGTATTCTCCGAAAAGAGCCCATCCGCCGTCACTGTACTGCATTGATACCAGTGTCTGTGCAACGCCGTAAGCATTGAAATCTGAACAGCTGTATCCGTTGTTTAAAACGTGAAGACCGTAAATATAGCTCATGATGCCCTGCGCGCCTATCGAGCTGTCGAGAATGTCTTCGGTATAAGGATAAGTACTTCCGGCTGCCGACAGAGCCAGTGCATATTTTTCCCTTGAAGTAGCTGAAGGTTCATTGTTGTTTTTAAGATAGTTTTCAAGATTTGATGCGTAACGTGAAAAATCGCTGTAACCGTACTGGCTGAGCGAAATTACATACCATTCGGAATCTCTGCCCGCACCGTCAGCGAGTGCTCCGTTTATTAAACTCTGTACATCGGAAGATCCGGTCTGTCTGCACTTATAATCAACGATACCGTCGATGAGAGACTGTACCTCACCGACGGTATATTCGTAAGCACCGGCTTTAGACGGATCAGAGCAGAATATGGTCAGAACGATGACCAGAGTGCTTATGATCAGTGATAAAGTGTTATTTTTCATTTTTTCTTCTTAATGCAAATGCTGTGCATCCTGCAGCAATGAATGCGATAACTGCTGTGCTGCTGCCTTTGTCACCTGTTGCCGGTGAGCCTGATACTGCAGAAACCTTCGGAGCTGATGTTGTGGTATCTTCTCCGAAATTTTCGTGGAGAACGACTGCTATTTTGCTTACAGATGCAGTTGCTGCTGAAGTGGTTGATTCAGTCGTTGCTTCAGCGGCAGTTTCTGAGACTGAAGCAGTAACTTCCGTATTTGCAGCAACATCAGCCACAAGTACCGGCGGAACAAGTGTAATGTCTTCTGATGAAGCACTGATAAGAATATCTTCACCTGCTTCATCGAGCTTTACCTTAACCTTGCCGTCTTTATCGGTTTTGAATTCAGTTGCTTTTCCGTTTATTGTTATGACAGCACCTTCAACAGGACGTGTGAGCGGTGTCCAGTTTGCATCATATGCCTGGCGTGAAAGAGTGAGCTCGATCTCGTCGCCCTGCTTTGCATCTGCAGTGTTTCTGTCGAACCAGCTGTATGAATCTGAGAAACCTGTTGTGTCTGAGTAAACAAAAGTGTAAATGCTGTTTCCGTCTTTTACTTCATCAGCGAGGGACATAGAAGCAATATTGTCAACGTAGATGCCGTAGCTTCCGCCGTTTTCAATGCCCCAGAGCTTGTCAAGTCTGATACCGCTGTATCCTCCTGTGTTTGCGGATGACCTGAATCCGGCTGCCGCACCGCCTGTGAAATTATCTTCGTGGGCAATGTAAAGAGCATCGTTTACTGTGAGCTTTCCGTCACTGTCGATGTCTGTTACACTTACTTCCTTCTGAACGAGGACAGGTGCACCGCCTTTTCCGTCTGAAATTGTTACGAGGACTTTGGTGTCCTGTTCTGCAGCGTCTGCAAAAAGAACTGCTCCTGAACATGAAACAAGAGCTGCTGCCGTGATAAATGAAATCAACTTTTTCATAATATATGATCTCTCCTAAAAATTTTAAAATCAATAAATTTTATTATAGCATTATTTTCAATAAAAATCAATAGAAAAAATTGTTTAAATTGCTGTCTGTTGTAACTGAATAGATTGTAACTTTAATCAAGGTTAATTGTCTGAAAAATTTTTAAGTGAATTTAAGCAAAATACTTTATTTTTTTCTGGTGCTGTGTTATAATATACTTAAGAAAACTGATCATGTCACGGACAGGTATGCTTTTACTGTTCCGTGAAAGGGATGACTTGAGGGGTTAAAGCATCTTTTCACACGTTTTGTCTTTTGTCTGCCAAATCATTAAACCCGAAAGGTCGAGTGAATATTCTATGAAAAAAGTAATAAGAATGATCGATATTGCTGAAAGTCTCAATGTCAGCGTCGTAACGGTATCGAATGCGCTTAATGACAGGGAAGGTGTAAGCCCTGAGCTTCGTGCAGCTATCAAGAAAACGGCTGATGATCTCGGTTACAAATATACGGTCAATGAACGTATCACTTCAAAAATCGAAAACAGAAACATCGGAATTCTCATGTCAGAACGTTTTGTGGGTGAAAAAGGCACGTTCTACTGGAGACTCTGTCAGGAAACTTCAAAGGAACTTCTTAAGAAGAATCTGTTCGCCATCAATGAAACTCTTTCAAAGGATGATGAAAAAGCCGGCGTTCTTCCGCGTATAATATCTGAAAACAAGGTGAGCGGACTTATAGTTCTCGGACAGATAAGCCGTTCATACATCGACGTGCTTATCAGATACGATGTGCCTCTTATCTTCCTTGATTTCTACGACAAGCATTACAATGTCGATTCTGTTGTTACTGACAATTTCTACGGCATGTATCTTCTTACTGACTACCTTATTGAAAACGGACACTCCGATATCAGATTTATCGGAAGACTCAATGCCACATCAAGTATCCAGGACAGATATCTCGGATATGTCAAGGCGCTTATGGAAAACGAGATATGTACTCAGAACAGCGACATACCGAAGGCTATCAATGACCGTGACGACAACGGTATAACGCTTAAGGAATTTGATCTTCCTGAAAAAATGCCGACCGCTTTTGTATGCAACTGTGACGAAACAGCGTTCAGGCTCATTTCCATACTCAAAGCAAGAAACATTAATGTTCCTGAAGATGTATCCGTAGTAGGATTCGACAACTTTATAGTATCGGATGTCTGCGATCCTCCTATAACAACAGTTGAAGTAAACATGAAAGCAATGGCCGAGGAAACAGTGGCATCCATGCTTAAAAAACTTGAAAACAAGAAATACCGCTCCGGAAGAAAGATCATTCTCGGCAAGACAGTTATAAAGGAATCAGTTAAAAAACTTAATTAGGAAAACACTGATTAAGCCAGCAATCCGGCTTCGCCGGATTGCTGGGGCGGGGAGATTGCGGGGCTTCGCCCCGAACCCCACGCTGATTTATGAATAAATCAGCTTTTCCTTAAGGAAACACGATTTATTCGTCATTAGTCCGCTTTTGTATTGAAATACCGGTACAGATATGTTATAATAAACAGGTTAGTAAATCATCAGGATTAGGATTATGTGTATTTGTGATTACGGGATAAACTATAACTAAATGCAGAAATGAGCTGAAGCAAATGATATATATAACCGGGGATACACACGGAGAGCACGACATCAGCAAGCTGCTGACAGATGACCGGGACGTATCTGACGGACCGGGAGAGAATGATTATCTGATAATCTGCGGGGATTTTGGCTTTCCTTTTCTTCCGACCGACTTTTCACCGGACCTGCCGGTGTCAGAACAGGCAAAAGTATCACGCTATACATATGAATTCCGCTGCAGATGGCTTTCCAGACGCAAGTATACGATCCTCTGGGTCGACGGAAATCACGATAATCATCAGTTCTGGTACAACCAGCCGGTTTCATACTGGCACGGAGGACTTGTGAATTACCATCCGCTTGCTCCTAATGTCATTCATCTCAAACGCGGAGAATACTACGAAATAGACGGTCATACCTTCTGGACTATGGGAGGTGCCAAATCTCATGACAGGCTCATGCGTATACCTGATGTCAGCTGGTGGGAGTCCGAGATACCGGACTACTATGAAATGAGCCACGGAATGTCCGTACTCGAGGAACATAACTACAAGGTCGATTACATTATCACCCACACGCTTCCGGCAGATCTTGAATATCCGGTGTGCAGGTGTTATTATTCACCTGAACCTACAGGTGTTTACCTTAACGAGATCTATAAAAGGACCGATTTCCGTTACTGGTTCTGCGGCCATTATCATGAGGATATAAACAGCGAAGCTTATAAAATACGTGTTTTTTACAATGATATCGATGCACTTGGCAATTACTGATTGCCGGGTGCTTTTTTATTACAGCTGAATTTGGTAATATGGTACTAAAAAATTACCTTGACAGCATAAATTTTATAAGCTATAATAAAAGCTGAAATATTGTGTAAAGGAACCACGCCGTTTTGTTTCTGACAGACTTTAATGACGGCGGAGATTTCAGATCATCGAAATCGTTTTCACTCATGCGGTATCTGAAAACGTATTTATGAAGGAGGAACTGATTTATGAAAAAACTGCATTCCCTGCTTATGGCTTCTGCAGTTGCTGTTACAGCCGTTTTTGCTTCGGCAGTGAACCTGAAACCTGACAGCGTATACGCTGCCGGTCAGGTAAACATCATGCCGATAGGTGACTCGATCACTTTCGGTCTCGGCGAAGACGGCGGCTACAGAAAATATCTCGACTATTCACTGCGCCAGAAGGGCATTTCATTTGACATGGTAGGACCTGAGGGTCAGAATTCCGCAAGTTTTAAGTATAACGGTCAGAACGTTAATTATGACAACAACCATGCCGGATACAGCGGATTTACCATTAAGCAGCAGTATCCGATACCAAGCTGGGGCGAAAACGGTCTTCTTGAAAGACTCAAGAGCAAGGATGCAGTAAAGAAAGCTGATCCTGACATCGTTCTGCTTATCATAGGCACCAACGATATGACTGCCAACAGAAACTTAAGCGACTGTGAAAAAGACCTTCACACTCTCATTGACTACATTCTCGGAAATATGTCTGAAGACGGTGTGATCTTCATGGGATCTATTCCTGAATTCACAGCATACGGCGGCAATGCACAGCGTGTTGCGAATTACAATAACACAGTAAAGAAGGTCGCAGAATCATACGGCGACAACGTGCAGTTCGCTGACGTTCACGGTTCGCTTAACGGAATGGCGGACATGTCTTCCGATAACCTTCATCCGAGCGGTGCCGGTTATGAGAAAATGGGTAAGTTCTGGTCTGAGGTCATCTCTGATTATCTTGAAGGAGCTTCCGACACACCGGCAGAACCGGAAGAACCTCTTGGAGAAAACGAACTTCTACGCTGCGGTTTTGAAAACGGACTTTCAGGATGGACATCACGCGGCGGAGCAGGCGTATCGGCATCAAAGGCTGAATACGACAGGGGAGCAAAGTCAGCAGCCGTTACCGGACGTACAGCAGCCTGGAATGGTATTTCATACGACATCAGCAGTCTCTGTCCGGCGGGAAGCACGATAAATGTTTCTGCAAGAATAAAGCAGAATTCAGGTGACAAGGTAAAATTCAAGCTTTCAGTTCAGTACGGTTCCGGAAACAGTGCGGAATACGATACATTTGCTGAAGGCGATATCGCTTCAGGCGAATGGGCAGAGCTTTCAGCTGAGGGCTATACAATAAAGAGCGGATCCGATCCGGTTTTCTACATCGAAACAGATACGGATACCTGTGATTTCTTCGTAGATAATATCGTTATCTCAAAGGGCAGCGCAGCAGCTCCGTCACCCACACCTTCTGCCTCACCGTCTCCGTCAGGCAGCGGAATCAAAGGCGACATTGACGGAAACAAGGCCGTGAACAGCACCGATCTTAAGCTGCTCCTTGACTACATGCTCGGAACGAAGGATTCACTTGACAATTCCGCTGCTGCCGATCTTGACGATGATAAAAAGATAACCATAAAGGATCTTTCACTGCTAAAATCAGTTATCCTTGATCCTTCAGCAGTGTCTGTTCCGACCTCTGAACCGACAGCCGCTCATGACAAGGCATACATGTCAAAGATCCGTGATCAGATAACAACAAGCGTTCCTTCATCTGCAATGGGCAAGGCAGAGGGTAAGCTTGAACACGTATCATATTTTTCAAAAAAGGCCGGACATGACAAGAACGCAAACGTATGGCTTCCGCCGGGATATGACGAAAGTAAAAAGTATCCTGTATTCTATGTGAACCACGGTTACGGCGGAAATGAATCCTCAATGGTAAACGGTATGGGAATACTGGAAATTGCCACAAGCCTTATAAAAAGCGGTGAAGCAGAGCCGATGATCATCGTATTCACACATCAGTATACTGATCCTAAAGGCAATAAGGAAAGCGGTAACGGAGCTGCCGATGTGCCGTATTACGATGCATTCGTGGAAGATTTTCCTGACAGCCTTATGCCGTATATAGAATCCCATTACTCAGTTGCAAAAGGACGTGAGAACACCGCAGTGGCAGGCTTCTCAATGGGCGGCAGAGAGTCTCTCTACATCGGAATGAAATGCTGTGACAAGGTAGGATATATCGGCGCCGGAGCTCCTGCACCGGGTATTTTCCCGACAAAGGACCAGTTCATGGATCATCCGGGAGTTATGAGCAAGGATGACATGCGTATCGATGCGCCGTATGAACCTTACGTTCTCATGATCGCAGGCGGTACAGATGACGGCATGGTAGGTACTTATCCTAAGCAGTACAGTGATCTGTTCACTGCACACGGAACAGAAAACATCTACATTTCAGTTCCGGGCGGCGGACACGACAACAAGACGGTAACACCGCTTATGTACAACTTCATCCGCTGCCTCTTCAAGGCATAACAGGTG
>Ga0247610_10006732_pt1 | contig 11899 bp, 10 predicted proteins | sample 174DNAGHGhighgp2_FD_193483 | JGI IMG/M metagenome (GOLD analysis project Ga0247610, IMG submission 193483) | Sheep rumen microbial communities from Palmerston North, Manawatu-Wanganui, New Zealand - 1742 DNA GHGhigh gp2 | ecosystem: Host-associated > Mammals > Digestive system > Stomach > Rumen...
AAAGTTAAAATTAATACCTTCTTATACAAACTCGATTGGAATGACGAACAGGCTGCTTTGTTCTATCAAGAACAATATGCTGCAAGTCCTGATGGGACAAAGAGGGCCAATTTTGAATCAGCACGGCGACAGTATAAATTGAAGTATGTGGGCAAAGTAGAAAGTAGTGGTGGAACGACATCCTTCTTAGGCATAAATGAAGATCAGCCTATTGTAATGGTTCGGAAAGCGTGTCAGCGCGCCATTGATGAAAACGTTGTGGACTTGCAGCGCAATTACGAGGAATTCCGTACGAAAACCCCTCTTCTTTCTGTTGAACCGTTAACTGCTTATGTGGGAATGAAAGAAGGTGTTACTGCAAAGAGTAAATTTGAAGTGCTCGAAGTCGTAGAGATGGAAGATGGGTCTCACAAATATAATCGTGTCGGGGTTATTGAACCTATTGGCAGCCTTATTTGGGATAATCGGTTTATGGCAGAAGAAGAAGGCGCTACAGGTGCTACACTTGGTTTTACAACCTTCCGTAAGGTTAGTGGAAAAGATTTTGCAAAAGGAATGCTAATTCGTGAAATGTCGAACAAATAGTGTATAAATTATTAAAAGTAGAAGAAATGAAAAAGATTTTGAGTTTAATCACCATGCTACTTATGGTGGCGTTAGGGGCTATGGCAAAGGGTGACAAAATGCCCCAATATGATATCACAGGCGCAGGCTCTGGTACTGAAGGTACAATCTTGGTGAAAGTATATGTCTACAGCAAGAAAGTCACTGATCAGGATTTAAAGCGTGCAGCAGTACATGGCGTCGTATTTCGTGGATGTTCAGGAAATGCCAGTGGTGCACGCCAGCCAGCAATGGCCTCTCCGACAGCAGAGACAGATTATGCGGCATTCTGCTCGGAATTCTTTGCCATTGACGGACCTTGCCAAAACTATGCTACCGTCGTATCGGGTTCATATGATCGCGTAAAGACCCAAAAGGGTTACAAGTCTGGCGCAATTCTTCAAGTTGATAAAACGTCCCTTAGAAAAGAGTTGGAGAAGGCTGGCGTTGTTCGTTCTCTTTCATCAGGATTCTAATACAATAATGTGTTAAACTATGAGGAAGTTATTTTTGTTTGTTTTTATGCTGGCGTTTGCAAATGTAATGAAAGCGCAGAACCGTGATGTTAAGCTGCCTGAGGCTCCGAAACAGACCAGCTATATTGACTACGAGAGAGAAAATTCAGGAATATGGTATGCTATTGATGTTGAAGGCGGCAGTAGTGTGATGATGCATAATAATATGCAATATGTAAATTTAGCCGTTACATCTGGTTATCGTTTTAATGAATTCCTTCGTATCGGTGCAGGTATTGGATGTAGGTATTATGTACACAATGGACAGGTGCGTGACACAGAAAACGACTTCGGTGTACCCATCTTTGCCAACGCTCGTGGAAACTTCTTCTCAGCATACGATCGTGAAGGCGTTCCATTTTGGTCGTTGAATGTTGGTGGAATAACCAAGGAGGGCTTTTTTGCGAGTCCTACTATTGGCTATAGTTTTGGTAGTATAAGAAACAATTTCCAAATTGGAATTAGCTATACTATTACAAGCTTTAAGAATTGTGAGAAAACAAATGTGGCTTATAGCTACTTTGGTTTGAAACTTGGCTATGAATTTTAATCTTCAAATATGTTGATTATGAAAAGAGTATTGTTTACAATAGTTGCTTTGTTGTCTTTGGCATATGCTGATGCGCAAACACAAACAGTATATGCACGTTCTTCAATTAGATGCATGGGTGTTGAGCTTGATGGCTCGCAAACGCTGCGAGTACAGGGCTACGGCCGTAACCGAATGGACGCCAAAGAACAAGCTATGAAGAATGCTGTTTGGACTGTCATTTTCGACGGAATTCGAGATGGGGCAGAAGGCTGCAACATGCGGCCATTGGTAACTGAAGTTAATGCTAAAGAACGTTATGAAGACTATTTTAATCTGTTCTTTGCGGATAATGGCGCATATAAGGAGTATGTCACTCTTCGCGATACAAAAAGACGTTCAGGCGGACGAGTGAAGGATAAGGTTGGATATGCTTACGACCTGACTATCCGCGTTCTTCGCCCTCAATTAAAGGCTCGTCTGAAGGCAGACAATGTTATTGAATAAAATATAATCGTATGAAATTGAAATCATTTTTATTGATAGCGATGCTGACAATATGCTCTTTGTCGGCAATGGGACAGGCCAAAAAGCCAACCCTTATGGTTGTACCAAGTGATGCATGGTGCAAGGAACATAGATATGAACAGACATTTGACAATCAGGGAACTTCAGAACAGATTCCCGACTATAAAGCTGCTTTGTCTACCGATAAGCAGCTCAATGCTGTCATTTCTAAAATAAATACTCTGATGGCCGATAGAGGCTTTCCACTAAAGGACTTACAGCAAAACGTAAAAAGCATTTCCAATCTTTCTGCAGAAGATCGTCTTATTACAAGTAAGAAAAGCGGAGCTGCCATTACGGAAAGCCCGTTAGACCGCCTGCGTCGTACTGCGAAGGCTGATATCATATTAGAAATTGACTGGACAGTGAATACCGTAGGTCCCAAGAGCAGTATCACGTATAATTTGCGAGCTCTTGATGCTTACTCAAATAAGCAGGTTGCAGGTGCTGAAGGTACTGGCAAGGGTTCCTTCTCGGCGGAAATTCCTGTCTTGCTTGAAGAGGCTGTACAGGACCACATGGATTCGTTTGTGGAGCGCCTCCAGGCTCATTTTGACGACCTACTCACAAATGGACGTGAAGTCGTACTTGACATGCGCGTGTTTGATACCAGTGCAGTTGACTTTGAACAGGAATATGGTGACCTTGAGTTAAGCGAAGTAATTGATAATTGGTTGGCCAATAATTGTGTAAACCACCGTTTCAGTAAGTCCGATGCCACAGAGACCATGATTCTTTATGAACAGGTGCGTATACCGCTATACAAAGCTAACGGCATGGCCCAGGATACCTACGGTTTTGCTCGCGAATTGGCCCGTTTCCTTGGTGCAGCCCCCTATAACATTCCTGTTAAGACGGTTAACCGAGGACTGGGACGTTGTCTTTTGATTTTAGGAGAAAAATAAAGGAGACTAGAAACTATGAAAATTAAGAATATTTTGTCGGCAGTTTGCCTTCTGGTTACTGCTGGTGCATACGCACAGGAATGTGTGATGCCAATATCGATACAATTGGATGAGGATTTCTCAAATGTTCCATCGGCGGCAAGTACTATGCTTTACCAGTCACTCAGCCGTGTCGCCACTGAGAACGGATTGACAACCGATTCTCCAACTACACCTTTTGTCCTGACTGCTCATTGTGATGTGCTGGATAAAAGTAATTTGCCGGGACCGCCTATACAGACGGTATATAACCTCGGAATTACTTTCTATATGGCTGATACTTACACTCAGAAAAAATTTGGCACGGCGTATATTACTCTTGATGGAGTCGGAACTGGCGAAGTGAAAAGCTACATTAATGCTTTCCGTCGTATTAATGCCAGTAATGGTGAAATTAAGAACCTGATAAACCGCGGAAAGAAGAATATGATGAACTATTACGACACACAGTATCCGAATATCATCAAGGAAGCAAAACGTCTGGCTTCGCTTCATAACTATGAGGAGGCACTTACAATGGTACTCTCCATTCCTGTGTGTTCTAAAGGTGGTGATGAGGCATCCAAATATGGTCTTCAGCTTTATACCCAGTATTTGGATCGCATGAATCTGTATCTGCTCAATCAGGCAAAAGCGCTCTGGGCAGCCGGACAGGACCAGCAAACTGCTTATGATGTATGTGCAATGCTTGCCCAAATTGACCCTGATGCGGCATGCTACGCAGAGGCAGGAAAGCTGATGAAGGAAGTTAAAAGCCAGGTGCGTAGTGATATTGACTTTGAGATGCGAGAGAAATATCACGACCAGATTAAACTTGAAAAAGACCGTATTGCAGCTGCAAGAGCTGTCGGCGTGGCATTTGGAAATGGTCAGAAACCTACAACCACCAATTTGATGTGGTTAAGATAATTATTTTTAACTAAAAACAAATTGTTATGAAAAAACTATTGTTATTGGTAATGTTGGCACTTTCAACATTGACCGTTAGTGCTCAGGAAGATTCGAAATTCACGTTCGAGATTGGCGCAGGTTTATCAAAGGTAGTTGGCAGTGATGCTAATACAAAGATGAACTTCTCTTATATGATTGGAGCGACGTACGATTTTGCTCTGTCAGAAAACTTCTATATTGTTCCTGGCTTGGAATTGATTAATAAAGGCTTTAAATCGGATGTTCTTGATGGCGCCGTGAACATGTACTATATACAAGTCCCAATCCTTGCAACTTATAAGTTTAATATTGCAGATAACATTAAACTTGCCATCAAGGCTGGTCCTTATGCCGCATTTGGCGCATTCGGCAATGACATTAAATTTACTAATGGTAAAAAAATTAATGTCTTTGACAGTGATGGCGGTTATAAAAGGTTTGATGCAGGTCTGAAGGCAGGCGTTGCCGTTGAGATTAGTCAGTTCAGTATCGGTGCTGAATACAGCCGCGGTTTCCTCAAACTTGATTCTGACTATAAACAATACACTCAGGTGTTTGGTCTCGTTTTTGGATATAAATTCTAATGAAATCCTTTAGGTAACAGATATTGCCAGCCCTTCATTGAGCTGGCAATATTGTTTTGTGAACTTTTTCTTTAGTATCTTTATGCTACTTTGTTTCCCATTCGTTGCGCTCAATGGTGAAACCTTTGTCGGTAGCTTCTTTGGCAATACGCTTCATCGTAGCTTGTATGGAAGCGATGTAGTCGCGGTCTACAGGTTCTACATTCAAAGCCTTACGCACTTGGCGGCCATACTTGTTGTATGTCTTCTGATAGAAATCAGCGTTGGCGGCAGCATTTCCTTCCACAGTTTTACCCATCTGCTGCTTCTCGGCAGAGGTTGAGGCTTTCGTTCCGAGGGTAATAGAAGCACTGGCGGCATATTGATTCAGCAGTTTGGTAACATACTGATTCAACGTTGGCATCTTTGCTGCCTCTGCATCCAGTTCCTGTCTTTTCTCTTCACTGAGTTTACGGTCGCGTAGCTCCGTTTTCTTTGGATTGGGTAAGATAACCTTTTCCAAAATGGTCTTGGCGGAGGCGTGGATTAAGATCGGATTTGTTCCCCACATATTCCATTGATCCTTATCTATCTTTTCACCTTGGTTGGTTGCCGCCTTAGCATAAATGTAGGCTTTGTCCATGTCTTTTTCGACTCCAAGTCCGATGAAATACATGTTTGCCAGTCCCATTTGCGAACGGGCAAAACCTAATTGTGCCGCTTTCTCGTAATATGGCATAGACTGTCTGTAAAATTGCATAGCCTCATCTATAGTATGGCCTTTCCCGTCATTGTTCTTGTAGTCATAGCTATAGCTGGCATAACTGTGGCATGCTGTCTCGTATCCTGCGTCGGCAGCATGCTTCAGGTAATTAAGGCCCGCAGCCTTATCCTGCTCGCCCATATCGCCCTTGTACAGCGTGGTACCAAGGTCATATAGGGCCGGAAGATAATTTCGGGCTGCGGCATCCTTAAGGTATTTCAATGCTGTAGGCTTGTCATCCTCCATTTTCTTTGTAAAATACATGTCATACAGATCTTTGGCTTCCCTGTCAAGAGTCCCATTGAGTTCCTGCTCAAAGACATGACACAGGTTTGTAGCATCAGCATATAAGTCAGAACCCGCAGCTAATCCTTCCATATAGCAAGTCAACGCATATACGGGATCCTGATTTGTTCCCAGACCTGTCTGTATCATTTCCGCATATCCCCCAATATGACTCTTATCTATTTCCTGCGCCTTTTCAAAATACACGTAGGCGGAATCGAAATTCTGCGTAACCACTTTTCCCCTTAGGAAGTAAATACCGATGTTCTGATACCCATATCCGAGTCGCTGGTGGCCCTCAGGCAGTTCTGCTATTGCCTGACGATAATAATTATAAGCCTTTGCGTCGTCTCTTATTGCAGGGTTTTTGGCATATGCGTACACTTCCGCCAGAAAGACGTGGGCACTGCCAATCTCCTCAGGATGTTTGGCAACGACATTCTGAAACTCCTTCTCGACAGCCTTCAACTCCTTTTCACCGCTCTTTTCTTTCGAGGCCTTTACTCCTGCCGTAGCAAGTTTCTTTAGCTCCTTGCTGTCCTCAGCCTGAATACCCAGACCGATGAACAGACAGATCAGTGTGATAATAATCCGGTTTGTCTTCATAATACATAATTTTAGGTGAATAATGAATGAACTATTTTATTTCTCGTATCAACATGCCTGGATAGAATGAGCCCCCGCTTACCTTGCGGAAGGTTGTCACTCCGAGGCCGTACCCCTGTGCCTTCTCTTCGGCAGCCATAAACCGGTTGTCCCAAATTTTTCCTTTCTGCGGCACGATGGTTCCGACTCGCTTATATTTCGTGTGGCCATTTTCATCTTCAATAACCTCCAGCACTTCATACTTCGATTTGTCGTTTACTCCTTCCTTGCGACCTATCGGGGCAGTGATTGGATCCGTCTGTGACAGCGGTATCTTAACCTTGAATACGTCGAAGTTCTTCTGCAGGTTGGCTACGTTCTCGTCGAGTGCACGTTGGCAGGCTTTACGCACCATGAGCAGAGGTTCCTCCTCCTTTATTCCCAAGAACGAAATCTTGCTGCCGCTACTCTCCTGCTCACCCACATATTCCAGTCTATAAGACCTCCGTTGACTTTCGAAGTTGTCACGTTTCACATTGTCGTTGTTGCTGTCGGTATAGGCATCATTATAAAACGTTGACGCAATCTCGTCATCCCACACCAGACGATAGAGATAACTGTGTATCTTTACCTTAAATCCCTTATATGATGCTGCCAAATCAGCCAATCCGTCGAAGCCTTCCATGATAGAGGAACTTTGATATGCGCTCCTATAATACCGATTATTTCCATTATTGTTGGCATTCTTTTGAGCCTGAGCATTTGACATACCCTGCAGGACGGCACCCGCAACCTTCAGGATGATACTGATTGTTTCTGACCCCTTGGAACGGTCTACGTATCTGATATCATTGACCAACACAAAAGTATTGCCAATAAGTTCCTCTCCGGCATCCTCCAGCAAGGCAGTTCCTCGCTGTGAGCGGTTGGCCAGTTCCTTGTCAAACTCAGAAGCGTTGTATAGTCCCCGTTCTTTTATCAACTGCATGTCACACTGTCCCGTCAGTACATCGCGATTGAACCATTTTCCCACCAGACGGCTGGCAATCATATTGCGGTTAAGAAACTCAGTTATGCCGGCATTGCCACCCAGTTTCTTGTCACTGACCGACACAATCTTGACACTCAAATCATGGTTATTATATTTGTCCGGCACCGGCATCGAAAGGAACACCTTGCCAATATCCTCGGCAAATGCCTGTTTGTCGTGCTTTACCATCATGCTGTAGATGGAACTCCGGCGATACTTCGTGTCGTCCTGGGCAGTTGCCGTCTGCCACAATATAAAGATGGCGATGCATAGAATAATATTTTTCCCCATAGCCGAAATCCTTTTAGTTAGTAGTCCCACAGGCTGTCGTCAATCTTGTCAGAGAGCGCATGGGCATTACGCTTACTGTTCTCGTAAATTAGCAGGCGATGAAACATGATTGGCGTCAGTTCCGGTATTCCTTCACGCCTGATTCGTTCTATCATATTCATTACCGACTCTTCGCTATCAATTCTGACGGGAATAAGGAGTTTCCCACTGGCATCCACGCAGCCCCATTTGCCGTTGGAACAGACTAGGCTGTTGCCTTCTCCGTCAAACAACACTGAGCTATATCCCGGTTGATGAGACAGTTGCTGGCTTTTCAGGTCGAGACGACTATACAGCGTACCTGATGCTACCCAGACCGTATTGAGAGTTTTCTGTCCGAATGGGTCATAGAGTATGTCATCCCATTTTGCTGGCACCACCATGTTGCCCTGATGATTGATGAGGCCAAAGCGCATATCAGTCCCAACCGTCTTGCAGACGTACGCATAACCCATATAGAATGGCTGCGACATGTCGTAACGGAACGGAATGGCTGTCTGTCCCTGCACGTCTAAATAGCCCCACTCTTCGTCTACCATCGTGTTCCAAAGACCCTCGCTGACTGTATTTCCGCCTTCTTCGTATTTACATGGCACTCGCTCCTTCAGCAAAGAGTCTATCAAACCGTAAAGACCATCCTTGCGCACCACGTAGTAACCTTCCTGAAAATCTCCGACAAACTCATAGTCGGGGGAACACTTCTCACCTTTGTGGTTTATGAAATAGTTTTTTTTAGGATTCTCCGTGACCAGTGCATAGCCGCAGTGGAAGGGGTTATACGTGATCTCCTGTGGCGATGGCAATTCTTTCGTGTTGCCCTTCACCGTATCATAGAGTTTCCATACCAGTTTCTTGTCCGTCTTGCTTTCGCCTTTCCCCACCACTACACCATCCGACGGCGGGTAGGTCTGCCTCATAATTCCTTCGGGCAACATTATTTTGCCAGTATAGTCTATAATGCCTACTGTGGCTGATGGAGTATGCAGATGATGTCCGAAACTCACGTAATCCCCCAACACAATGGCATCGCAGTCGGCTGGTAATAGCTCGCGTCCCTGAGGGTCTATCAGTCCTAACTTTCCTCGCTGCTCCACGCGATAGACACTATGAGTACCGACGAGGTCTATGCCACCATACACCAAACCTCGGCCAAGCTCCCGTCCTGACTCATCTATCAGTCCGTAGTGATTATTTTTCTCTACAGCGGCACTTCCATCCACAAAAGGAGAAACTTCATCATACACAAAGGCTATGACCGTATCCCCCTGCTCATTCACATACCCCCACTTGCCTGCATCATTACTCTGAGGCGTGAGAACCTGTCCATAAACGAGCAATGAAGAGCACGCAAGCGAAATGCAAAATAACAGCCTTCCCTTTCTACTATATTTTCTTTTTGACATTTTTATTCTGTTTCAGTGATAATAGTAATTCCAGCACATGAGCGGTCTATACAGCTCCTTTATTTCAGATAAGTATTGATGTTGCAAATATACGAAAAAAAATAAGTAACTCCTCCCAATTATTTATGAAAATGAAAGCGGTAATCATTTGGGTGGGGAAATATTTTTCCTTTCAAATGAATAATTCGGCTTTTTGTCTGCGTGGTGGTTCGTTTGAGTAAAATGTGACGTTTTAGCTTTGATATATCTTGCAGAAATCCAATAAAATGCTTATATTTGCAACATAATTTTAACTAATGATAAAAAGCTTATTAATCTTAATGGGGGTAAATGTCCATTATGCGGAGGAGTAGGGAAGAAAAGAATGCTGCGATACGTAAGAGGGTATTGTGGTTTGTAGTAGGAATGCTTGCGCTGGTGGGTATCATCATGTTGGCGAAGTATTCGCTGACAGGCTCTGTTTCAATCTCTGTGGGCGTCATTTCGGCTATTGTTATACGTAATATACACCGGTTAAAAGAGGGCTTTGAATATGACGATTCTCAACCCAGATGGTTTGTGCCCATTCTTACATTTACTGCGTTAATCGGTACTTTAGTTGGTTTTGTTTTGTGTAAGATGTTCTCGGATTTTGTCTACAACATTTCAAGTGGTGTCATCACACCATGGATTCTTTTCGCAATTGTAGGCATCCTCATGGCAGGTCTGACGGGAAGAGAATCCTAACCATTAGTTATCTTCATGATGATGAAATTGCCTTTAAGGAGGGCGAATCCTACTATACTTATAAGCGTATGAAGGCTGACGGCGAATAGATTGGAATGTACACAGCGGGGCGGTTCTGCTGTATATGTTTGCGTTGTTCCGACTATCTGGACGATTCGTTCGGATAGTCTCTATGGGGGTAAAGGGATTATCCGAACGGGGCAAAGAAGCTATTTGAATGACTGAAAGGGATTATCCGAATGAGGCAAAGGTCTCTTGGTCGGCGTGGGCTGATAATTTTTTTATTTTTTGTAAAAATGCTACCATGCTACCATGAATCTCTCGGGATGTCTTTATTTAAAGGCGTTTCCTTAGTGGTGGCAAAAGTGGTAGCATGGTAGCAAAATGGCGTTTTGGGCTATTTTCGTTTCAAGAGATAGACCGAATTGCTGCTTGTTACGCGTTTTTTCAGCCCGGGAATGTTGGCGAGCCTGCGTCCGAAAGATGCAACATTGGCTGGTTTCAGCAGGCTGACGCCGACTTTGTCTTTCAGAAAGCTGAAGATGGCCGAGGCACTGATCCATTCGCCTTCCGTCTCGTCGGTGGCGGGTTCGAAGTAGTCGAGGAAGAACTGTTCAGCAGGGGTCTTTATGCTGAACATCTTGTTCCACTCGACAATCTGCTTCGTCTCGGCGGGTCCAAAGAAGTAGGAGTCATGCTTCTTGTGCAGGGCGTGCATGGCCTGTGCATAGAGCTGTTCGTAGTTGGGCGGCGTGCTGACGTCAATGGGGGCGGTGAGCTCCACGCCAAGGAAGCGGCGGCTGCCCGATGGGTCGGCCAGCACGTCGGGCTGGTTGGTGGTGGCAATGAACGAGGCGCGTCGCGGGAAGTCCTCGACATGTCGGCCGTATGGACGCTTGATTTTGACGGACGACAGTGTGATGATGTTCTTCAGGAATCCCTGCTGTGTGTGCGGCGAAATCTGGTTGAACTCGTCGAGGTTGATGAGCAGCATCTGCGACATCTGCTGCAGTACCTGACGTTTGTCGTCCATCTGGAGGTTGCCCGTATAGCCGAAGCTCAGTTCCGGGGGCAGCAGCTGTTCGCAGAAGGTGGTCTTGTTCCAGCCCTGTGAGGAAATAAGCAGCGGCACGGACTGATTGCCGTACTTCTCGTGGTTGCCGACTTGCCACTGGTGTACCATGCCGAGGAACCATGTGTAGAACCATTCTACCCAGTGCGGATTATTTGTTGGAACGGTACGAGCCAACTTACGAATGTGGTCCTTACCGTCCCATTTGTAGTACAGATCCCAGAGGTAGTCGCCAATGGGGTCGTAGACGGGGATCATGTCCGACTGCACATAGCGGCGCACGTCGTTGTCGCGGGCATCGATGCCGCCGAGGCGCACCTTCATGGTCATGCCCTTCAGGGCGCGGCTGTCCAGGGGCTGCCACTCGAAATAGGATCGGCTGTTGTCTTTGTATTCCGTATAACCCATGGTGGTGTTATAGCGGAACTGGTAGTGTTTCTTCAGAAAATCTATCAACTGCTGTGTCTTGTGGCTCACTTCCTGCGATTCCTCATTTGTATCGGAGTCATAGGAGTCGTGGGGGCGTTCCTGAACCTGTTTCCAGAGTCCCGGCTTCAGGCTGACGGGCAGTGCCACCGCCTTGGGATTATAGTAGGGTGTCTCGTCTAAGGGCATGTGGAAACTGTTCCTTATGGAAACCGGTTCCGTCCGGATAGGCTTCGGCATGATGGACTGGTAAAGGGTTGCGGCCAACCTGTGCCCCTCCTGACAGAGCCTGTCGGCCTCCTCTTCCGTCAGATAAGAGCCGCTTATTTCAGAATTAGCGTCGTTTGTTGGGGAGCCGACATTTTCGGCCTTCGCAATCTTCACGAGGATGATCACCTCTCGTACAGACGGCCCGACAAAAGCGGCAAGGGTATAGTGTAGAATCTGTGCCGCACGCTTCACGGCATCAACCTCCTGACTCTCAAGACCGCCGACCGTAAGTGCCACCACGCCGTTGAAGGTCTTCATGCGCAGGTTGTCGTTGTCGTCCTTTTCGAAAACGGCAGAGGGGTAGATGAGATGCGAGGGATTTATGCGGTCGAAACCGCCAACAAAGTCGCTGAAGCTG
>Ga0247610_10006733_pt1 | contig 11898 bp, 1 predicted proteins | sample 174DNAGHGhighgp2_FD_193483 | JGI IMG/M metagenome (GOLD analysis project Ga0247610, IMG submission 193483) | Sheep rumen microbial communities from Palmerston North, Manawatu-Wanganui, New Zealand - 1742 DNA GHGhigh gp2 | ecosystem: Host-associated > Mammals > Digestive system > Stomach > Rumen ...
AGATAAGTAGATGTCACCAAAAACGTAAATGGGCGTATCTACATCTCCCAAGCCACCACCGTATGCGTTGCCTAACACACCGCCAATCAATGTAACATTGGTCTTGTAAGTAGTGGACGTGTTGGTATCGTTTGCCCAACCACCAGTGACTTTCCTATAATACTTGGTATCTTCTGCTGCCTTGGCATTAGAGGTTGTCACCTCTGTATAGACATAAGGATCTTCATTGGTTCCAGCGCCTGAACGCGTATAGTAGCCCGTCACGACGGACTCACCTACCGTCAGGAAGGAAACCTCATCATACGTTGTAACAGCCTTTTCTGCATTCCAGTTTGCAGTATTGGTATTAGCCAGTGCACCGCCGCCATAGACATCATTCTTGATGGTGCCACCGCTGACTTTGACATTGATGCCGCCATATACATCAGCACTGAGGCCGCCACCGAAGACATTGTCCATAGTACCGCCCGCGATATTCACTTGCAGGTTCTGGGGATGACTGCTGTCCGTATAGGTGTATGCCGCCATATTACCGCCGCCATAGACATTGCGAATCGGTAATGGCCTGGTTACATCATCAGGAGCATCTGTGCCATTGATGTTCACCGTCACTGTGCTCTGCGGCGAACCGTTGACGTTGTTACAGCCAAAGACATTCGCAGCCTTACCATTGGAAACCGTTACCGTGACAGGGCCGTTCACATTAGCTGCAGCATCGGAATGGCCTCCACCCAGAGAAGACAAGTCGCCCAAGCCACCGCCATAGAGGTTGCCATTGATGGTGGCACCATTCAGTGTTACGGTGGTTACATAGGTGTTAGCAGGAGCACTACCGGAAGCATACGAAGTATTGGTATTGGCCAATGCACCACCGCCATAAACATCGTGCTTCACGGTACCGCCCGTCATGTTAATCGTCACGGCACCCTTGACAGCACCGTTCTGACCACCACCATAGGCATCCATCCAGATAGTACCACCGCTGATGTTCAAGTTAGAGCTACCCACTGTTGCCATGGTAGGTGCAGCAGCATCACCACGGGCTGCGGCAAATACATAACCACCACCGCTACGGTCGGCACCAATTTCAGCATTGCCATCAATGGTGACAGAGGTGTTACCTTCTACGGAGCCCATAGAACCGGCACCATAGACATCGCGCACCACATGGCCACCGTCAATCAGCACCGTAGCGTTGCCATTCACGATACCCGACTTGGGGTTGTATTTAGTATTATTGTCGTACTTATCCGTACCACAACCGGCACCATAAACATTGCCGCGATAGGGGTAATTTGCGCCAGTATACGGAATGTCATCCGAAGAATCTTCTGGAGTGCCATTATTATCGGTAATTGGAGAACCTTCAGCAATACCTACCATACCACTATGGATAGTCAACGAAGCATTTTGATAAACATGGCCATTCTCACCACCACCATAGACAGAACCTTTGACGTGCGGACTTGTGTGGTTAGAGCCCTGACCTTCGGTGCCTATCACGACGTTGGTGCTATAAACCCATGCTACATTGTCATAGATGGATTCTGGAGCGCCCACATCACCGCGCGAGGCACCAAAGACCATACCATTATCATGACCATTCACGCCAATGGTACCTCCTGTGATAGTGATGGTTGCCGCACCACCAGAGGTGTAACCATTGATGGCTGCACCATCAGCCTCGCTGGCATAGGTATAGGTACCCACCGAACCGTGGGCACCGCCACCATATATATTATGGTAGATAGAAGGTGAAGACAATACAGCGCCGACAGCAGTTTCAGGATGTGCGGTATGATAGTCCTCGTCAGCAACAGTGTTCTGGATAGTGATGTTGGTATTACCCTTGACGAGACCTGACCTGACATTGGTAGTGTTACCCTTACCGCCACCATAAACATTACCGTATGTCTCACCTGCGTTCGCACCTGTTTCATCTCCAATCTCACCACCGCGAACGATGATGTTGGTATTGCCGCCGACTTGCGACAGCTCACCACCACCATAGACACTCTTCGCTACGGAACCGCCACCCATTGTAATAGTGGTATTGCCGGTGACCAAAGCAGAATTTACGTTGTCTGCCAAACCCCTACCGGCGCCAAACACATTGTTGGTGATGATAGCTGGCAACACGTCCTTCTGTACGCGATCACCCACAGGAATCTCTGCACCCATGTTGGTTCTGTGCGCCTTCTTCTCAACCGTATTGATGTTCACGGCTGTGTTGCCCTCGACGTTGGCTTCCTTACCGCCGCCATAGACGTTGGTGATAGTACCCAGAGCATTTGCATTGTTATCGGGTCCTGATGTTCCATCACGGTCAATATCCTTGGCATACTTACCTGGAATCATGTTGATGTTCACCGTGGGGCTGCCATACATCACGGCACCGTTGCCGAGACCGCCACCAAAAGCACCACCGAGATCTTCGCCCGAAGTCTTACCGATTCGGGTACACGACACCACGTTCAGCACGGGGTCTGCGTATGGAAGACCTTCGGCAGCTTTCTGTTCTGCCGTCAGTTCATCAAATTCAGCCTTGGTTCTTGCTACAAGGACTGGCGCATCCTCGGTGCCTGTATTCTTATATCCATAGATGGAATACGCTGCCTGGTTGCCACCCAAATAGAGGTTATCAATCTCCAACGGGTCACAGCCCGTCTCCTCAATAGTGACGGTGATGGGACCTTGAATGGTGCCGCTCATATCGTTGCCGCCGAAAACGCCCTCGAACGAGCCACTGGTCACCACCAGGTCAATACCGCCTTTCACGTTGGCATTCCTTGCACCGCCATAGACATTCTTCATGTTGTGTACGCAACCCAGTATCAGCGTCACGTTACCGTCCTGCTCGGCCTCGTTACCGGCGCCATAGATTTCCTTAACGTCGCGGACATTACAGCAGTCGTAATCAGGAGCTGGATAGAGGGACTTGTCGGGCATGAGGATCGATGTACCCTCACGTACGTTACCCAAGGTATTACTGCCGCCGAAGACGTAGTGAGCATGACAGCCCACGAGCTTCGTCACAGCCTTACCAGAACCGTAGGGCGTTGCTCCATTGTTATAGGAGCCCACATTAGCACCAGGATTGGTGAAGGAAGCTGTGCTCTTACCATTACCACCACCAAACACGTAGTCGATGATGTAGCTACCGAGGATGGTTACGTCGGTAGCAGGTACGGCAGCAGCATTACCACCACCATACACATATTCAATACTGGTATCTTCGCAACCATCGATAATCACCTCGGCATAATCCTCAGTATCATTCAGCGGTGTCTCAGGTGTAGGATCCACAGGGATATAGTCAGCCTGGTTACCACCGCCATAGACGGCAGCCACGTCGTAGGTCATACGACTGTCACGTGCAGTTTCAGTAGGCTTTGCGCTATCTACCGTCCGTTTCACATGCACCTTCACGTGTCCCTTCGGTGTACCATTCAGGTTGTTGGCACCGAAAATCTGGCCTGTCAGCGGCATGCGGTTCGCACCTTCACCCGTATATACACAGTTCAGTTTTGCTCCGTCAAGCAATACGTTGACGTTGCCGCCCACACGGGCTTCGATGGCAGGCTGCACAGGTTCCGCAGAGGCTTTCTGTCCTAAGCCACCACCGAAGACGTTACCATAGATGGTGCCACCATATAAGTTGATATCTATCTTATTGGACAACTGGTCTACACCTGCCTCGCTCACCTGCACCTTACCCAGTGCCGAACCGCCATAGACGTTGCCATAGACGGTAGGCTTGCTGTTGTCAGGCGTAGCGGCCTGCGTGCCGACGGTCACAGTGATATTTCCCTCAACGATGGTGGGTTCACCATAGCCACCACCGAAGACTACATTCTTGATATCGGATGCCGAAGTCGGTGTCGATGCTGGTGCGGTGTTCACCGTGCCACCCAGCATATTTACATTGACAGCACCTTTCAGCACGCCATTGACGTTAGCACCGCCATAAACGGCCGTCTTTACCAGACCACCCTCCATATTGACGGTAGTTACGCCGAAGTTCTTGGCAACAATTGCCGGAGTAGCAGGTTCAGCCACAGCTTTCTTTCCAAGTCCACCACCGAAAGCATTGCCATTGACGGTGCCAGAGTAGATGTTGACTGTCGTTACTTTGCCCTCTGTCAGCGAGAGGTCGCCTGTGGAGGGATTCTTTGTGGCATTCACAGCACCATAAGCTGAGCCGCCATAGAGGTTGTGCTTCACGAGGCCATCACCGGTGTAGGTAAATGGAGCCGACTCACCCGACTTCGTTCCGAGGTTCACAGTGACGTTGCCACCAACAACCGTGGTCTGACCTTTACCACCACCATAGACATTACCATTCGTATCACTGGCATCTCCATTGCCTATGGTTCCACCGGTAATCGTCACCATCGTATTTTCGACCACGTCAGCAGTATTACCGCCGCCGAATACATTCAGGACAACTGGTTTCTTGTGCACTGCATCGACTTCTGTCTCCTCGACAGTTACCTGTGTGCTGTGATTCACCGCTGACTCATCGCCACCGCCGAACACACCGCCCGTGGTCTCCAATACGACATTGTTACCGCTACCGTCCTTGACCACCTTGCCATTACTGTCGTACTGGAAAATCTTACCCTCAACAACAGTTTCACCCTGAATCGTTAGAACGGTATTGCCCACCTTACCCAACTGGTCCAAATCCACATCGGTATAGATATAATGCTTGTCACCTGCAGCATCTTCGATTCCAGTTGTGCCATTTTCAGGAAGCGCATGCTGTTTCCATTCGTATTCCGTGGTGCCGGAGAACGTACCGGGCTCAAACATACCCGTATTACTGTTATAATTCGGATTCTTTGTGAAACCAGCATTGCGGACAGGCACCTTCTCACGTGTGGCCGAATAACCACCGCCGAACACATTGCCGTGTACCGTACAACTGTTGAGCACGGAGGTTGCCGTACCGGACACACTACCGAAGCTACCACCACCATAGAAATTCTGGTTGATGATGCAGTTGTTCAGCGTGGAATAGACATCGATACAGTTGGCCAGTGAGAACGATGCAAACTTCACGAAGAAGCGGGCACCCGTCTGACCGCTGGACCAGACAAAGAACTCATAGTCGAAATCGGTGGCCACACCGACACCCTTCTTACCATATTGATCGTCACCCGTACCACCACTTCTGGAGTTGGTTGTCTGACCATCGAAGTACTTACCACGGTCATTGGGAGAATAGTATTTCGCAAGGTTCGTAAAGTTATAAGTCGTGTTATCGTGATACTTCTTTCGCGAATAGGACGTACCGCCGAAACCTGCACCGTAATACCGCTCGAAGACACAACCCGTAGCGGTAGTTCTTACATCCTTGCCCGTCTGCATGTCGCCGAACTTCGGACCACCGCAGAACGTGGTGACGTAACTGTTGGTAATCTCGGTGGTGACATGACCTTTAATCGGTCTTGCCGCGTTGATTCCGCCACCATAAAAAGCATCGATGTCGGCATTGTAAATCTGCCAGTGCACATCGCCGTTGATGGCTTCCTGACAGGCACCAGCCGCTTCCACGAAATGACCGCCACTGATGTAGCACTCGGCATTGTCTGTTCTCACTTCAGCATCCTGGTTATAGGTACCGGTGAGGTAGAAACCTTTGTACTCACCGCCCGTTACCGATACAGGTACATGAGCTGTGGACTTGCTACCATCGCTATGGGTTCCGGGACCGAACTGGTCAATCCATACATTGCCGCCTACATGGATGTAGATGGTCTTTCCGTTGACAACATTTCGCTGAGAGGACACGAACTGGTCGAACTTACCTCCCAGAAGAATCAGCGGAGCATTCTCCTTGCTATTGCTTTCGGTGTTCTCATACTCCATCTGGTTAGAATACATCAGAGCGGTATTAGTCACCTCAAACCAGCCGCTTGTCTTGAAGATGGTGGTATTTTTAAGCAGGGTTGCACCGTTAGGCTTCTGGGCATAAGCGGTTCCGATAACGTTAAGGAAGTCGAAACGGATGGGGCAAACACGCAGACGACCAGTGTGGTGGTAAATCATACTGTAGTCTGGCTCATGGTCGTTGTCCAAATCCACTGACATCATCGTAAACCGTTTGGCATCGGTGTTCAATGGCACATTGTCCTGGTGCAGGTTGCCCACCAGCACGACGGCATAGTCATAGACAGAGCCCTTGCTGAAGGTAGCGATGGCATCATCTATCGTTTTATGCACCACCTGTTCGCTGTCGTTGATGGTAATTTTTCCAGTCGGGAACTGCTTGAACGAATTGCCTAGCTCAGTTACAGGATGTTTAGCGTAGTCAGAGGCATACACTACATCCAGGTATTCGTCAGCCACATAAGCTGCCTTAGCCCAGTGAGGCTGGATATAGATGTCGGTGACACCATAGGGAACATCGAAGTAGGCACCCTGCGAGAAGATGCGACCACTGGTACCAACAAGGTCCTTACTGGTACAATTGCGGTCTGCAAAGTTATAGCCACCCCAAGCATCTGCGGCAGTATAGGTTCCGGCCGTACCACCTGTCATACTGGTAATCTCCCAGCCCGTGACAACTTTGTTGTTGGTATAGTTGCCTGTGCCTACATCGTTGAAGTAAGGCAACTGAATCTTATCGTAGTTGAAATTGTAGCGATCGAAGTCCTTGTCTGTGCGGTCAATGGTGAGCGATGTCGTGGTAATGCCGGTACCGCTGAGGTGTACCGTCAACGTCTTCCCTAACTTACCACCTTTGTTGCGGCCCACGGATGCGCTGTCAGGTACATTCTCCGACACATCATAGTTGATGATGGAGGGATAGTTGGCCTGCTGCTTCAGCACGGGATAAGGCTTCGGTGTGGCAGGTGAAGTGATGCTTCTGTCAGCTGTCTCGAGCACCCACTTGGCCATGATGTCGGCATCAGTGGCTCTGCCTGTAATATAGTAAGCGGCTAAGCGCCTATTGCTGTTGAGCAACAGACGATAGAACTCGAAGCGCTGGAAGTCCTCGTCCGCAACGGCCAGAGCGGTGTTGTACTTATCGTTGGTAAGATGGTCTGAAGGCAACTGTGCGTAGGCATAATAGTTATAGTTGTTCAGACCACCACTCGTGTTGGCGATATTATATCCGCCATAAACAGGCGACTTAGTGCCACCGCCGGTTATATCACCATAGAATGCACAGTTCATCACCATGGTCTTGAGATTGGAGGCCGTGGAGGCAACATAGTTATATCCCACGATACCACCCACATCTGTGCCACCCGTAATATTGGCATAGCTGTAGCAGTTGATGACGCGGGCGCTGCCTTCAAGATGGCCCACAATACCGCCCACATGCCGGGTGGCACCAATACTACCTTCAAGGATGCCGCAATTGTAGATGCGGCTGTTGCCCGTAGCTGTACAGGCAATGGCACCGAGATGACCGTCGGCGTTCTCAACAGAGCTACCGAGCGAAGAGTTATCCAGGATTACGTTGCGGATGGTAGCGCCATTGGCGTACAGTACCAGCGGCTTGTTAAAGGCGTAGTGGTTAAGCTGACCATCGATGGTTCCCTCAAAGGGTTTTGCCTTGGTACCAATAGAGGTATTCAGACTAAAGCCTTCTTTAAGGATATAGAAACCATTCATATTGAGAATCTCATCCGTGCTATCAATGAAGACTGGAGTCATGGAGAAGACCAAAGACTGGGTGCCCTCACCGGCATTGCCGACAGCGGCGGCTGGCAATGGTGCAGTCAAGGTGCTAAAGTTGGTCATCACCACGGTATTATCGAAACGGGGCATCAGACGCATATTGCCATTGCCGTCATCTACCACCATAAAGGTGGCGTTGGTGATGTCCAACGTGGTCTGGTCGTAACCCGTTGCTGAGATATGGCCTTCCGACATCTCTCTCAAGGAAACTTTCGTGCTTTCTGTGCCTGTCCAGATGCCATGGTCGAGTACCGTGCTTTTGGTATCGACGGTAAAGTAACGAGCAGTGCTCGATACACTCTGAATCTGCACGTTGTAAGGGTCGAAGCCGTTCTTGCCTGCATCATGATAAGCAGCTTCAATACTAGACTTACTATTCTCACCACTACCATATACATAACCCATCTCCTCATCAATATTGAAGTTGGGTTTCACCTTCCATTGTATGTCTTCGGGTACCGTACTACCCGTAAAGGAGGGCGCATCGGCAAGCGTGATGGTATTGTTGGTATTTTGGGCATACTTGCCTCCCTGCTTCAGCAAGAAAGAAGAGGCCTCGACACCTTCTTCTGATGCAGCACCCACATAAGTGCTTGCATAGTCTGACTTCACCGTATAGGTGACGTAGAAGTCGGTCTTGACCTTAGCGATTTGATTGTTAATTGGGTAGTGGTCGTAAGGAATGTCTGCAAGGCTGGTGGAGTTATGGGTATAAGTTAAGGGTTCGACAGTGGTAGGCTTTCCGTCAGCATCATAAACCGTAATTTCCTGATTGCTAACAGTGTATTTATGATAGCCAGTCACCTTTGCAGCAGTAGGATACCAATGATAGGTCTCCACCATCGGGCTGTCATATTGCTTCAGCTTGGCCTTTTGGGACATCGGCACACGCACAATCTCCCATCCGTGCTGGTCGAGGAGGATAACCTCGGGCTCCAGTGTCATTTCTTCTATAGAGAACACACCACTGCCCATCGAGACTGTTTGGAACCAGTGATCGCCTTTTTCAAGAGTTTTCGTACCGCCACCCCAAGGTTCGGCATAAGCCCAATCCTGATAGCGATGCCAGCCCTTAGCAGTAAGAGTGGCATTGTCGGCATCTGGGTTAGAAACACTAGCGACAGTCTGCACAGTGGGATAGTTTTTCCAGTACTGCTCGAACTTGTTCACCGTTTGCTGTGCACCATCGATTTCGTTGACGGTCTTCAGAACCATGTTCTTGAAACCCGTTCCCAACAGCATATACTCTGTAGGCTTGAGCGTAGGATCCTGAATCTTTACAACGTCGTGTTGCGTAATCACACCCGTTACCACGTCAACACCATGTTTGAAGGTGTATAAGTAGGCATTGCCGTCGTAGGAGTTACTGCCCACTTTATACGATTGGTTTTGGCGCGACTTGACAATAATATGATAAGGGTCAATGGCATCGTCTGTCAGATTCGTGCCATTGTGATTGCTGACAAAGTACCACAGCCATCGTGTACGTGTAGAAGCACCGTTAGACAATTGTTTTGTCCACTCATCAGCACCATATATATATAAGTTAAAGTCACCATTGTTATATGGATAAACAGGTTTTTTTATTTTTGTATCGCTGACTTTATTGTCGCCGTCCTCTGGGTAGAAGTCTTCTGTGGCATCTCCGAACTTCATCAGGTAGGTCCTTCCACCCTGAATGTCGATTACATCGCCAACATCATAGGTGACATAGACGTCTTCGCTGGTAAATTCAGAGATATCGTTGGCTTCCACCTGGGCAGACTTCAGTGTATAGGTACCATCACTCACGTTAAATGAAGCTTCATGCCAATAATGATAGGTGGATACCAACGGACTCCATAATTCATTCGGCAATCTCAACTCACCAGTTTGACTGGTCGCCGTACCTATCTTCTTACCAGCACGGTCTATCAGGTGATAGGTGACTGGTGAAGCATGTGGGTAGGATTTAATTTGAAGCGCGTCTTCATGGTTAGTAGGAGTGGTGATACTAAAGATATCTCCCGAACGACTGACGCGATAGTAGGTGGTGCCACCAGTGGCGGGCATCAGCTCCAACTGTTCGTAGGTACGGTTCGCAACGTCACCAGCGGCGCTACCCGCCATCACAATGAAATAGGACGAAGACGAACTCAACGAGAGAGCCGGCGACGGACTCGTCTCATAGTGCAGATAGTTATGGGTTGCAGCATTCCTAATGGTGACAGCATAGGGGTCATTGCCTCCGATGAGCCAGAAATGTTCTTGGTTTGTATCCGTTACGGTAATGGCATCATGTGCCAGTACGCCGCTGCCCTCACTGCCGCTGTCGTAGATGTTATCGAAGGACCCGTTCTCACCAGCCTTGACATTCATCATACGGGCAGCACGAAGACTGATAATCTCATCCTTCAGGTGATCCGTGGTATAGGTGATATAGATATTGGGAGTCGATGGTGTGGCACTGAGCGCTTCTGCCTTGTCAAGAGCTTCTTCAGTTAAGGTACCTTCAAACGATTTGAATGTGATACGTTCCTTCCTGATGTACATGCTTCGGATGGCTTCCGGGATATCCTCCCATCCGTCGGTGATGTTATTGAGGTCCTCATCGGCAATTCCACTTCTGAGCCGCTTACCAACAGCCTCCTTGATGGTATATTTAATAGCAATATCATAATGGCTATTAACAACATTGTAGGTATAGTTTACCAATGGCAAGGCGACAACATTGGAAACCTTCGTATTGTCATCGGATTTGACTGCAACAGCTTTGATGGCAGAACCCGTATAATCTTTGATGGCATCGTGGGACAGAGCTGTACCGCCATAAAGAGTACTGGAAGCCGTGGGCGTATCGTTGTTAGTGGTATATCGAACCTCATAACCAGACGCTGCAGACATTTCTACCGAACCATCTACATTAACCGTAAAGGTCGGTGGCAAAACAGCCTCTTCGAAATAGAAATAGGCATTACCATCGTCTGGATGTGTGTACAGACCTATAATTCCTGCGCAGTTCTTAAAACCCGTAGGACCATTTGTTTTCGCATTATTGCCATCAAGTTGAGGATAGTTATTGGTGTTAACAACCAAATATTTATTATTACCATCTCTACCATAATCTGAGTGAGGCAAAATGTCATAATGATCATTGTCATGATTTATTTCAAATAACGCCAAGTCACCTAAGGCTGTTAGGGCGGCAGCATCAGCTACTGTTTCCAAGTGTACACGTGCTCGGGTGTTAGCAGCACCTGGAAGAACTCCGTTGGATACTATATATTTGCCTGTTAAAGCTTGCTTTATGTAATAACAACCAGAGGTGGGTTCTTTCTCAACAATCCATACCGCCTTGGCAGCATCGTAGACACCATTTCTACATTGATAGGTAGTGAGGAAGGGCTGGCCATTATCCGTACCCTGCACTCCATTGGTTGCCTTATAAAAAGCCCATCCTTCAGTAGGGCACAGGTAATAGTTGGTGGTGGTATTGGCTTTATTATAGCCTCTACTACCTATATAATACACGCCCGAATAGCCAGGATCCTGCGCCAATGCACTCGTAGTCCCGACAGTCATTAGAACCATCAGAAATAGCAGTTTTTGGAGAACATATGTTCGTGAAGCTACGAAGCTGGCTTCATGGGTCGGAGAACATATGTTCGTGAGCTCATGAACATATGTTCCTTTTATAAGGTACTTAAACATGTCTGTAAACTTACTGTATACATGCATATTTCGTGTCATATCTATATATCTTCTTATATCGTTCTATTCATACTCTAGGCATAGTCCAGCCATACTCTAAGCATACTCTAGCCATACTCTAAGCATACTCATAAGCCTGCCTAGAGCTTGGGTACACCTTGGGTACACCTTGGGTACACCTTGCCTACGCCTTGCCATCTCCTTTTCAAAGGTATGGCAATGCGCTGATTCGGTTTTACTATATGTGTTTCTTTCAGTTACAATCATTTCGGTCATATCCTGTGTCATATCTATATTTCTCTATTTTTACTATCCGGCACTTCATAGATTCAATACTCTTGTGAGAACCAGAGGCGATAGACGGGGTCTACGAATATAAGTTCTCCCTTCCTCTCCCGTCGTTGCATTCCAGATGAAATAGCATAGTTGTTGGAGGTACCATGAATGACATTCCACCGTATCGCACACCTGACTGGCAAAAGCCTCTGAGATACGCTTGCCTGATTTTTCAAA
>Ga0247610_10006734_pt1 | contig 11897 bp, 13 predicted proteins | sample 174DNAGHGhighgp2_FD_193483 | JGI IMG/M metagenome (GOLD analysis project Ga0247610, IMG submission 193483) | Sheep rumen microbial communities from Palmerston North, Manawatu-Wanganui, New Zealand - 1742 DNA GHGhigh gp2 | ecosystem: Host-associated > Mammals > Digestive system > Stomach > Rumen...
TTCTGTTGCTTTTGGAATAGATACAATAGTGTTATCTAAGAATAGTGTTAGTCCATATAATCCAAAAGTGCTTAGAAGTACTGGTGGTATGATTTATAATATTAATATTGTTATTGATGATTTAGAGAATGTAATAAACAATTTAAAGAAAAATAATATTAAAATAATTGGATCATCACTTAAGGAATCTAATAATCTAGAATCTGTTAATATAAATGATAAGTATGCTATAGTAGTTGGTAATGAAGGAAATGGTGTAAGTGATAAAGTACTTTCATTATGTGATGAAATAGTTAGAATAGATATGGAAGAATCATGTGAAAGTTTAAATGTTGGAGTAGCAACTTCTATAATTTTATATCATATGTATAAGAGGTAAATATGAAATACATTTTAGTTGGAAAAATAGTTAATACTCATGCTCTTAAAGGTGAAGTTAGACTTTTAAGTTCTTTTGAATTTAAAAATAGAGTATTTGTTCCAAATAAAAAGTTATATATTGGTATGAATAAAGATGAAGAAGTTATTGAGACATATAGAAAACATAAGAATTTTGATATGATTAAATTTGTTGGTATTGATTATATAAATGATGTATTAAAATATAAAGGATGTAATGTGTATATAAATGAAGATGATTTAAAACTTGATGATAATGAAATATTAGTTAGTGAATATCCTTTATATGAAGTATATAATGGTGAAGAGTTAGTTGGTAGAATTAGTGAATATAGAAATGATAACGGTAATGAAATGATTAAAATAAATGATAAGTTTATACCATATAATAAAGATTTTATTTCTAAGATAGATAAAACTAATAAGAAAATATATATGCATGATATAGGAGTATTTTTATGAGAATAGATATATTAACATTATTTCCTAATATGTTTGATGGTTTTAAAACTGAAAGCATTATTAAAAGAGCAATTGAAAAAGAAAAAGTAGAAATAAATATTATAGATATTAGAGATTATACACCATATAAAAATAACCAAGTTGATGATTATCAATTTGGTGGTGGTGGTGGGATGATAATGATGTGTGAACCTGTTTTTAATGCTGTTGAAGCTATTAGAACAAAAGATTCACATGTAATATTATTAACTCCTAGAGGAAAAACATATAATGAGAAAAAAGCATATGAATTAAAAGATAAAAAGCATATAATAATTATATGTGGTCATTATGAAGGTTTTGATGAAAGAATATATACTTTAGCTGATGAATTAGTATCTATTGGTAATTTTATACTTACTGGTGGAGAATTAGCTAGCATGATGATTACTGATTCAGTAGTTAGACTTATTGATGGAGTTATTACTAGTACTAGTTTAGAGTATGAAAGCTTTAATGATAATTTACTTGATTATCCAGTATATACTAAGCCAAGAGAGTTTAGAGGAATGGAAGTACCAGAAGTACTTGTTAGTGGAAATCATGCTTTAATAAAAGAATATAGGGAAAAGGAAAGAAAAAGAATAACAAAGGAATACAGAGACGATTTATTATAGGGTGGTGTAATAATGAAATACGTAGTTATTCATAAACAAGATGATTTAAAATTATCTTATTATAAAGTCCAAATGGAAGGACTTAGTGTCTCTCCAATTAATAGAGTTCCTGGCCTTAGTATTAAAGCAAAGAAAGTGTTATTAATTGATAAAGAATTAAGAGAAGAATATATTAAAAAAAGAATTAATAGAAAAATGGATAAAATTATTAAATTTATGCTACGTATTTTGAATGATGAAGATACCACTGATGATGATACAGGTTTAGTTTTAGATGAAATAAATAGATTAAAAGGAATAGTTATTAATAAATATAAAGAATATTTAAATGTAAATGAATATAAGTCTTTATTAACTAAACTTATTATTTTAGAAGAAGAATTTAAGAAAAATTATAATCAAAAAATATTTAATAGTTATGTAAATAATTATTATGTAGAAGAAGTAACAAGCAGTAGAGGTAGATAACAATGGATGTATTAAGCAAAGAGTATTTAGATTGGGTTTCTGAAAGAACTAAAGATGGTAAAACTATATTTTATAGTGGAGACACATCAAAAACAAAAGAAGCAGGAATAGAAGAATTGTTTAAAAGAGTAGATGAATATGCTAAAAAGTTTTATTATTTTAATGTTGAAGAGTTTGGTAGTAAATATAATATAACTGATAGAAGAAACTTTTATACAATTTCTATGTTATATGGACCAGATGTTGCTTATAGATTAGAAAGAGATGAAGGAAAAGCAAATTATATTGATCTAAATGATGTTAAGATGAATGTAATTCGTGGCAGAGAAAATTTAGAAGTATCTAATAGAATGAAAGCTATAGCACTTCATTTAAGTGAATTAAGTAAAATGGGTGTTCCGATGGACTTGGTTGAAACTGAAACAGTTAAAGAAATACACACATTAAAATTAAAAAGAAAATAGTTCTTAAATAAGAACTTTTTTATTGCAATAAAAAAACTCCAAAAGGAGTTATTTACAAATGGTGACCCGTACGGGATTTGAACCCATAAATGCACGCGTGAAAGGCGTGTGTGTTAACCGTTTCACCAACGGGCCAATTTTAATGGTGGGCCTGAATGGACTTGAACCATCGACCTTTCGCTTATCAGACGAACGCTCTAACCAACTGAGCTACAAGCCCATTAAGCCTATTATTGCGGCTGTCTACATAATTTTATACTATTTTTCCCCAATTTGCAACACTTTTTTCAAAAAAGTTGATATTTTCACTTAAATAATTGAAATATTTTAAATAATATAGTATTATTTATATAGTAAAGGGGTAAAAGAGTATGTCATTGACCACATCAAGATTAGCAGTAACAATTATTATAATAGTGTGGGTACTATCTCTTGGTAGATCTGCGATAATAATGATCGGTGGAAAAAATGTGTTTCGTAAAGCATATAAGAATGAAAGCTCAGCTTTCTTTCCAATATTGAATTTATTCTATATGCTTGAAATAGCAGATGTTTCTACTTTTTTTGGTATACTATTTTTTGTGCCTTTCTTTAATTTAATTCCGTTAGTGTTAATGGGAGTAGGTTTGGGAAAGAGTTTCAAATGTGATGCTGGGTTTACAGCAGGATTAGTATTTTTACCATTTATATTCTATCCAATGCTTGCTATGTCTGATAAATCATATAAGGTTAGTGATGAACAATATTTTAGAGCATTAGATAGCGTAAGAGGAGAAAACTTAAATTTAATGACTCAAGAGGAAGTAGAAAGTCAAAATAAGTCAGTTGTTGAAGAAGAAAATCCTGTTGATTCAATATTCAAGAGTGATTTAGAATTAATGGAACAAGCTCCTACATATAGAGCATCTAAAATAGATCAAAATGTTCTTGATGGAATGGATTCATTAACAACAGATTACGATGATTTTGCTCCAATTAAGAAAGTTGAACCTGGGTTCCAAACTTATGGGGAAGCTAATAAAGAAGACAGTACTCCAATACAAAGTGAAAAGAAAGATAAAGATAAAGATGTTGAATTTATAGATTTATAAGAAGCGTAAGCTTCTTTTTTATGACAAATATTAGACACTCTTTTATATAATTAAGTAAATTAAGAGTGTAAAGGAATGTTTACACTTTTTGTTTTATTTTGTATAATTATTTATGAGATTAGGTGATTAGATGGCAAATAACAATTACGATGAAAAATCTATTAAAATACTAGAAGGATTAGAAGCTGTTAGAAAAAGACCAGGTATGTATATAGGGTCTACAGATAAAAGAGGCCTTCATCATTTAGTATGGGAAATTGTTGATAACTCAATTGATGAAGCTATCAATGGTTATGGAAATAAAATAACAGTTAAGATTACTAAACAAGGTAGTATAGTAGTAGAAGATCATGGTCGTGGTGTCCCAACTGGAAAACATGAATCAGGAAAATCTACACCAGAAGTTATTTATACTGTATTACATGCTGGTGGTAAATTTGAAAATGATGGATATAAAGTAAGTGGAGGACTACATGGTGTTGGTTCTTCTGTTGTTAATGCACTTTCAAAATGGATGAAAGTTACAATCAAAAGAGATGGTAAAATACATGAAATCACATTTAAAGATGGAGGACATGTAGATCAACCTCTAAAACAAATAGGAACAACTCGTGAAACAGGAACAACTGTTGAATTCTATCCTGATGCTAGTATATTTGGAAATATTAAATTTAGTTACACAACTATTTGTGAAAGAATGCAAGAAAGCGCTTTCTTAATAAATGGTTTAACTATGGAAGTAATAGATGAAGAAGATGATAAATCTAATGTTTTTTGCTATGAAGATGGTTTAGTATCATTTATAAATTATATTAATGAAGAACAAGTTCCATTACATAAACCAATTAGTATAAGTGGTGAGAAGAATGGAATAGTAGTTGATATAGCTCTTCAATATACTAATTCTTATAGTGAAAGTGTAATATCTTTTGTTAATAATGTTAAAACTGTAGATGGTGGTTCACATGAAGCAGGATTTAAGAGTGGACTTACTAAAGCATTTAATGAATATATTAAAAAGAATGGATTACTTAAAGGAAATGATACTTTAGATGGTAGTGATACTAGAGAAGGCTTAAGTGCAGTTATTAGTTTAAAAATACCTGAAAGTTTATTACAATTTGAAGGTCAAACAAAAGGAAAACTTGGTACTCCACAAGCAAGAACAGTAGTAGAAAATATTGTTTATGATAATTTATCTTTCTTCTTTGAAGAAAATAAAGAAGCAACTTCTGCAATTATGGAAAAAGCTTTGAAGAGTAAAGTTGCTCGTGAAGCAGCAAGAAAAGCTAGAGAAGAAGCAAGAAGTGGAAAAAATAAATCTAAAATAGAGAAGAATCTTAGTGGTAAACTAGCGCCAGCTCAAGGAAAGAATCCAAAGATTAATGAATTATTTTTAGTCGAGGGAGATTCTGCAGGTGGATCTGCTAAAGGTGGAAGAGATAGAAAATTCCAAGCAATACTACCACTTAGAGGAAAAGTATTAAATACATCAAAAGCTAGTATAGAAGATGTATATAAAAATGAAGAATTAAATACAATGATATATACAATTGGTGCGGGAGTAGGTTCATCATTTGATGCTGAAGAATCTAATTATGATAAAGTAATTATCATGACCGATGCTGATGTAGATGGTGCTCATATTCAAATATTATTATTAACATTCTTCTATAATTATATGAGACCTTTAATAGAGGCAGGAAAACTTTATATAGCACTTCCTCCTTTATATAAATTAGAATATGGTAAGAATAGATTTTATGCATATTCTGATGAAGAATTACAAGATATTAAAAATAATAATAGTGGAAAATATACTATTCAAAGATATAAAGGCTTAGGTGAAATGAATGCTGATCAACTATGGGAAACTACCATGAATCCTGAAACTAGAACTTTGATTAGAGTAAATATATCAGATGCTGCTCTTGCACAAAAGAGAGTAGATGTTTTAATGGGTGACAAAGTTGAACCTAGAAAAGAGTGGATTGATGAAAATGTTGAATTTACTCTTGAGGATAATTATAGGGGGTAGTAGAGATGAATGAAGCATTAAAAAGAATACAAGAATATGCCCTTGAAGAAATAATGGGTTTAAGATTTGGAGCTTATGCAAAAGAAATAATTCAAGATAGAGCTATACCAGATGCAAGAGATGGTTTAAAACCAGTTCAAAGAAGAATATTATTTGATATGTATAAAAATAATAATACACATGAAAAACCATATGTAAAATGTGCTTTTACTGTTGGTAGTGTATTAGGTAAATGGCATCCACATGGTGACTCAAGTGTATATGAAGCAATGGTTCGTATGAGTCAATGGTGGAAACAAAATCATATACTTATAGATATTCATGGTAATAATGGTTCTATGGATGGTGATGGTCCTGCTGCTTATCGTTATACAGAAGCAAGATTATCTAAAATAAGTAATGAACTTTTAGAAGCATTAGAAAAGAATACAGTGCCATGGGCACCTAACTTTGATGATAGATTTTTAGAACCAACAGTTTTACCTGTTAAATTTCCAAATTTACTTGTAAATGGAACTAATGGTATTAGTGCTGGTTATGCAACAAATATTCCACCACATAATTTAGGTGAAATAATAGATGCAACTATTAAAAGAATAGATAGTCCTAATTGTAGATTAGATTCTATTTTAGAGATAGTTAAAGGTCCTGATTTTCCAACTGGTGGTATCTGTATGGGTACTCAAGGTATTGTTGATGCATTTACTACTGGACGTGGAAGAGTAACTGTTAGATGTAAATATGAATATGCTAAAAACAAAGGTAAAGAACAAATAGTTATTACTGAAATACCTTTTGAAGTTAATAAAGCTTTAATGGTTCAAAAAATAGATGCTATTAGAATAGATAAAAAAATAGATGGTATTGTTGAAGTAAGAGATGAAACAGATAGAGAAGGTATAAGAATAGTTATTGATTTAAAGCAAGGTGCTGATAAAGAATTAATAACAAATTATTTACTAAAGAATACTGACATGCAAGTATCATATAACTATAATATGGTATCTATAGTAAATAGAAGACCTATGACTCTTGGTATTATTCCTTTATTAGATGCATTTATTGCACATAGAAGAGAAGTAGTAATAGCAAGAACTAAATTTGATTTAGAAGTTGATGAAAAAAGATGTCATATATTAGAAGGTTTTATAAGAGCTCTTTCAATACTAGATGATGTTATTAGAGTAATTCGTGCTAGTAAAAATAAAGCTGATGCTATTGAAAACTTAGTTAAAGAATTTGAATTTACTCATGAACAAGCAGAAGCAATTGTAATGATGCAATTATATAAATTAACTAATACTGATGTAGTTGAATTAAATGAAGAACATGATAGATTATTAGAAGAAATTAAATATTTTAAATCAATATTAAGTGATGAAAGTGTATTAGTTAAACTTATTAAAGATGAATTAAGAGCAGTTAAAAAAGAATATGCTGTACCTAGAAAAACAGTTATAACAACTGATTCTGGTGATATAAAAATAGAAGAAACAGATTTAGTAAGCAAAGAAGACTTTGTAGTATGTATTAGTGCTGCTGGATATGTTAAAAAGCATTCATTAAAAGTATTTAGTGCTAATGATAAAGAATATCCTACTGTAAAAGAAGGAGATTATATTGAAGGTCTTTATAAAGTTAATAACTTAGATACTATATTATTATTTACTAATCAAGGTAATTATTTATATTTACCAGTTAGAGAAATAAATGAATGTAAATTTAAAGATATAGGTACTCATGTATCAAATATTATTAAAACATCAGATGGTGAAAGAGTTGTTAAATCAATTGCAGTTAATAAATTTGATAAATCTATAATTACTGCATTCACTAAACAAGGTATGGTTAAGAGAATGGTACTTAGTGATTTTGAAGTAACAAGATATACTAAACCAATTATGATGTTTAAATTAAAAGATGATGATGAAGTTATTTCAATTAGTAGATCTAGTGGAGATAATGTAGTAGTTATTACTAAAGATAATTTTGCTCTTAGATATAATACTGAAGAAATAGCAGTGGTAGGATTACGTGCTAGTGGAGTTAAATCTATTAAATTAAATGCTAATTCAGAAGTAATAAATGCTTTTGTAGCAAGTGAGTTTAAAGAATATGTAACAGTATTTACAGATAGAAATACTGCTAAGAGATTTAAAGTTACAGATGTTCCACTACTTGCAAGAGCTAAGAGAGGATCTCAAATAATAAAGAGTCCTAAATCAAAACCATATTCAATTATTAAAGCATTTAATACAAGTAGTAAAAATATATTTGGTATTATGTGTGGAGATATAGGATATATTAAATCAAGTGATATTAATATTATGGATCTTTCTAGTACAGGAAGTGGATATACTAAGAAACAACCTGACGATATATTTGTAGTAACTAAATATACAGATATTACTTCTCAAGATAAACAAGAAACAGAAGACACTGAAGAAGAAGTAAAAAAACAAGAAATAGTAAAAGAAGTCCCAACTGAAGCGCCAAAAGAAGAACAATTAACAATGAGTGATTTCTTTGAAGAATTTAAAATATAAAAAGTGTTTAAAAAACACTTTTTTTGTTGTATATTATTTATAGGTGATAATATGGCGGGAATTAATCTACATCCATATAATTTAAATAATGTTAATAATAACAACCCACAAGAACAAAAGAAAATGTTTAGTAATCGTTATGGGGAAAATTATAAATTGCCAGATACTGATGAAGAGGAAGAAAAAGAAAAACAAGCCGCTAGAGAAAAGTATTTTAATCCATATGGGGTTAAAAACACAGATCCTAATGAAATGAATTTAGATAAACCAGTTCAAAAAGTTAAATCTAATAATAACAATTATATGTTAATAATAGGTTTAGGAATAGGTGGAATAATATTAATTATTTTATTTGCTTTATTATAAAATAATTGACTATTTCCTTTATTTATGCTAATATTAACCTTGCAAAACGCAAATGGCGAGTTTGGTGAAGTGGTTAACACGGCGGATTGTGGTCCCGTTATGCGTGGGTTCGATTCCCACATCTCGCCCCAGTTTAAAATGAAAAGAATCTATTTTATAGATTCTTTTTTTTGTATCAAAATGGTATAATAATATATATTAATAAAAATAAGGAGAATTATATGAATTATAAGAAAATAGTAGTTGCTGGCGGAGGTGTTTTGGGAAGTCAAATTGCTTTTCAATCAGCTTATTGTGGATACGATGTAACAATATGGTTAAGAAGTGAAGATAGTAAAACAAGAACACAACCTAAGCTAGATGCATTAAAAAAAGATTATATTAAAACCATTGAGTCTTTAAATCCTCATGATGAGAACAGTTGGGCAAGAGGAATATCTGATATTGATAGTTTTAATAAAGAAGAGTGTTTAAAAAAAGTTGATCTTGCCTATAACAATATTAAATTAGAAGTTGATATGAAAGAAGCAGTGAAAGATGCAGATTTGGTAATTGAATCTATGGCTGAGATTAAAGATGAAAAAATTAAATTTTATCAAACTTTAGCTCCATTGTTAGAAGAAAAAACGGTTATTGTAACTAACTCTTCTACTCTATTACCATCTATGTTTGCTAAATATACAGGAAGACCCGAAAAATATTTATCACTTCATTTTGCAAATACAATATGGATTAAAAACACAGCTGAAGTAATGGCACATGATGGAACTGATAAAAAATATTTTGATGAGATAATGGAATTTGCAACAAGTATTCGAATGTTACCTCTTCCAATATTAAAAGAAAAATCAGGATATCTATTAAATTCTATGCTTGTACCATTTTTATTAAGTGGTATGGATTTATTAACGAATGGAATATCTGATGCTGAAAGTATTGATATTGCTTGGAAAAGAGGAACAGGTGCTCCAAAAGGACCATTTGAAATTATTGATACTGTAGGATTGACAACTGCAAAAAATATAGTTGAACAATATCAAAAAGTTCCTGGATTAATGAGTCCTTTATTAAAGAAAATGATGTTACCTTATAATTACAAAGGAATGTTAAATATGTTAAACCAATATATTGAAGAAGGAAAATTAGGGAAATCCTCTGGGGAAGGTTTTTATAAATACGACAAATCATAATCATTTGCAAATGTCATAATGTTGTGTTATATTTTATTTAGCAATTGAGAAAATCTCAATTCATAGATTTGTGCCGATTTTTCGTAAACACGTTAAATTGAGGCCCCACTAAAAAAATAAGTTGCTTAGGCAACTTTTTTGTTTTGTTAAAAGATTGACAGGGTACTTGACATATTTTTGATATATGTTATCATTTATATGAAGTTAAGTTTAAGGGCAAAAAAAGCCATGCCTTTAGGCATGACTTCATAGAACATAGCAGCTATTAGCTGCTTAAGCAATAGAACTAAGAAACAAGATAAAGTACTTTATAAAATGGTTCGGCAAAACCATCTATGCTTCTTTATTCTACATTTTAATGATACATCAAAATCATTGATGTGTCAAACGTGGATTATATTAGCATATATAAAGTACATTAGTCAAGTTTTTTGTGGAAAGGAGGCTAATGTATTTTTTTGTTGTTTTAGCAGTTAATGGCGTCTAATAATTAAAGGAGGTAATATGAAAAATTTGAAAGAATTATTAGATACTATTGATGATTATATTATTTATTTAAAAAATATGAATATAAAATTTGATCAAAATGGTTTTCCTATTTTAGAGAAAAAAACGTTTTTAGAAGAAGAGCCTGAATTAATTGTTCCATTTTCTCATAGAAATGATAAAAGAGTCTTGGAAAAGAAAAAAACTGTGTTATGTACTTTTGCTTCAGATAAAGAAATATATCCTAGACTAAAAAACATCTATAATGAAATAGGTATTTACAAAAAATATATGGGTGTTGTTTCATCAGATGTAACAGTTACTGAAGATATGGATGAAGAATGGCAAGAGTTAATAATTTTATTAAATCAGTTATATGCTGCAATACTTGCAGTTAATGGAGTGAAAATAATACTTAACACGAGAGTGGGTAGTAATGTTAATCTTAGATTATATAATAATTACCCCAAAAATATAATGTGCATATCTAGCTTTTTAGGATGTACTAAAAATAACGAATATGATTATTCATATTTAGAAAAAATCTTATATTTTTTACCATCTAAATTACTTATATATGGTAAAGAAGATCTAAAAGTGAATAGAATGCTTAATACAATGGGAATTGATTACAAATATTATGTTGATTTTCATAGATTATGCAAGAAGGGAGTGATATAATTATGTCAGATAGTAAAAATGCATATTCAAATGCATCAAAGAAATTTACTAATAAAACTGTTTTAAGCTCTGAAAAGGCAAAACATCAATATGATGTTAGCAAAAAGAAGGAAGAAAAATATAATGATAAATGGTCTAATCATATGGTTAATATTAATGATATAGTAAACCAATTTACTCCAAATGCTAATGAATATGTCAATGGATATAAATATGTTTATGAAAATGATAGGTATCAGGTAGTGGCAGATATGGCTGCTGGTTATCTTAGAATTAAAAACAAAAATACCAACCAATATGTAAAATTAGATGGAAAACCTGGTAGTAATGATGAGACACATTTTAAAATAAAAAAAAGGAGTGAGATGTAATGGGAATTACTTTATATTTAATAAATACTGATTATTGGACTTATGATAAGTATTCTAATAATTCAGAAAATGAAATAAAAGTATATAGATTTAAATCAATTGAAGAGTCATTAAAAGTTGGACAATTTTTTTTAGATAATGGTATTAATGATTATTGTAAATGCTTAGTTGCTCCATATGATGTTGATTATTTAGATTATAATCAATGCAAATTATTAAAAGAGTGGATTTCAAATAATCAAAAAATAATTAATGATGCTAATTTGAAAAGAATATTTGAAGTGTTAGATGATTATTGTTCTGAAGCAATAAAATTAAAAACAGGAATAGAAATAGAAGCTTGATAAAAAGCAAATATAAGTTATTAGGGGTGTTTTGGGATGGTTTAAATGTTTCAGATACAATACAATTAATGGATGATAATGTATATATTAGTGATGTTAATGAATACCCTAATTTATTTGATAATTGTGGTATAAGAAAGGTCGCTATATCAAATATTTTAGAAATAGAAAATTTAGATGAAATAGATAAGCTTTTTGATAAAATGAGAAAATATTCATCTATTCTTATTAGCATAGATTATATTCCAGTAGATAATAAAATAGTTAAAAATTTTTATAAAAAAAGAATTAAACAGATTTATAGTTATTTTTGTTGTAGACTTCCTAATACAAAA